>Ga0209445_1000140_pt1 | contig 39020 bp, 39 predicted proteins | sample MarorgKNORR_S2LV_4_FD_188223 | JGI IMG/M metagenome (GOLD analysis project Ga0209445, IMG submission 188223) | Marine microbial communities from the Southern Atlantic Ocean, analyzing organic carbon cycling - NADW_A/KNORR_S2/LV (SPAdes) (version 2) | ecosystem: Environmental > Aquatic > Marine >... | reverse complement strand
TTGGAGAGAGCCATTAACCTCGATGGCCTTCCCAATGGCGAGAAGCAAGCAGATAGTGATTAGTGCTTCATTGCCAAAACTGGTGATAAAAAAAACGATTGGGTTGACTGGGTTGCCGTTAAAACTGTACGGAAAGATAAAAAACAAACTCAGTATAGTTACCAATATAAGTAATCCTGAGGTCTCGATAGGAATCCAGTCTCTAGAGAATAAATAAAGTCCCACTACCGTTAGACCCATAATCAACAAAGCATGAATGCTCGGCAAATCTGGCATCATTGTTGGTAAAATGTTTTCATACTTACAAGGATTATACATGCATGCTGTTTTTTTAGACTACAAAACTGTGGATGCCAATGACTTGGATCTTGGCTCAATCAAAGCATTGTTACCTGAGATTGTGATTTACTCTTTTTCAAATGAGGAAGAAGTGCTTACTCGAATAGAAGACGCTGAAGTGGCTATTGCTAATAAGGTGGTCTTTGATGCTAATGTGTTTGCTCGAGCAACCAAACTTAAGTTGATCTGTGTAACCGCTACTGGAACTAATAATATTGATCTGGAGGCAGCAAAACAATCAGGGGTTGTGGTCTGTAATATTAGGGATTATTGCACTGACTCAGTGGTTCAACATGTGTTGCTTTCAATACTGACATTAAAGCATTCGTCTAGAGATTACAGTGCTTCGATGGACAATGGCGATTGGCAAGAAGGAAATTCATTTAGTTTGCTACAACACCCTATCGCTGAACTCTCAGGTAAATCCCTTGGGATTGTCGGTTATGGAGTTTTAGGACAAGGTGTGGCTCGAGTAGCTGAGACATTAGGTTTAAAAATTTTAGTCGGTGAGAGCTTTACTAATAACAACAAATCGGATGAAGAAGTTACCCGTGTTTCCTTTGATGCCTTGTTAACAGAATCAGACATCATCAGTCTTCATTGCCCCTTAACAGAGGACACAGCTGAGCTATTTGATGAGAGTGCATTTGAAAAAATGAAGTCATCGGCCATTTTAATTAACACCGCACGAGGGGGTTTGATCGATGATCACGCACTCATTAAAGCCATTAAAAATAAAACCATTGCCGGTGCCGCTATTGATGTGCTCAATCAAGAGCCTCCGGATTCGGATCACCCGCTAATGCAAAAACAATACTCCAATTTGATTATCACCCCACACATTGCTTGGGCAGCTCAAGAGGCTAGACAAAGAGCCTTGGATCGAATTGCAGACAATATTGCTGCCTTCCTAAACAACAAACCCATCAATGTAGTGAGCTCTTGAGGTGTTTAGTTAATAGTTTCTCAGTGTCAGAATAGCTGGGCTGTATATGGCTTGCCGTACCGCCAGCATTCCAGCAACAGCAATTGAGGTTACCCCAACCAAAAAACCACTAATAAATATAATGGGGTTTGGCGTGTAATTGAGCTCAAAAATTTGGGTTGATAAAAACCCTGAAAATAACATGGCCGCCAACACTGCGGTCAACCCTGACAAAATACCCAAGCCTAAAAACTCAGCCGCGACAGCAGCAAATATTGTTCTTCTTGTCGCGCCCATGGTGTGGATGACCGCGGTTTCTTTTTTACGTTGATCAACGCTTGAGAAAATAGCCGCCACCAAGGTCAGTATCCCAGCAAAAAGAGACAAAATAAATATGGCCTGAACAGCGAGTGAAGCACTGTTAACAATAGATCTTATTTGTGAGAGCGCCGCCTCTAAATCGACGCTAGTGACCGTGGGGAAACGCTCGATAAACTCATTAGCAACTCTAGAGTCAGGTGGGACATTAAGGCTGGTAATAAAAGACTGGGGCAAATCTCTACCTAGGCCCGGGGATAAAATAAAAAAGAAATTAGGAGCAAAACTTTCCCATTGCACCTCTCTAAAACTTGACACGGTTGCCTCAAAACTCATACCGCCTGCAGTAAAGCTCAAACGATCACCAATCGATAGGTTCATCGAGGCAGCAATATCTTTATCAACTGACACAGACGGGGGGGCCAGATCACTCAACCACCATTCTCCTTCGACCACTAAATTATTCTCAGGCAAGGCATCAAACCATGTAAGGTTAGCCTCACGCTCAATCATATTTTGTGCTTTAACAGGCTCGCCAGATGATGAAGTCACCCCAAGTAACCGCCCACGTATCAATGGGGTAAAAGTGATGGGTTGTTCTAATCTGTCTTTAAAAAAAGAGTTAATATCGGCAGTCTCATAGTCCTGAATATTAAAAAAGAAGTAATTTGGAGTGTCCTCTTTTAGCGTTTCTTTCCATGACTCAAGTAAATCGGTGCGTGTCTCTGTTAGTGCCATAAGAAAAGTAAGCGACAGACCAAAGACAACGATTTGTAGGATACTGGCATTGCGTCGTCGTGAAATATTTCTAAGGCCCATTCGCCAGCCTGACCCAGAGACATTGCTATAGAGAGATAAAAGCCAAACAACAAAATAACCCAAGACAGAGAGCACGATAACCAAAACGCACATTGCACCCAGAATGCTAAGCACCAAATTAACATCCTCAAGCAACACCAACAAAAACGCTGTTAAAGTTAATATAGCCAGCGTATAAACTCCGATGTTATTTTTGAGATGAAAAGCAAAATCATTTCTTAGAATGCGAATTGGCTCTGCCTCACCCAATAACTTTAAATAAGGTGCGGTAGCAGCAAAAACAAGGCTGACTGAGGTTAAAAAACCTATAAAAACCGGTTGCAAAGATGGTGGGGGCAAGTCGCTGCCAATCAACTCATCCAATAAACTAATTAATAATGATTGGATCAAATACCCACAACACAAACCCACTGAGGTTGCCAGAACTATCATGATCAATAATTGACAGATTTGTGAGCTCAAAATAAATTTTTTTGATGCACCAAACACTTTCATTAAAGCTGTGTTTAAAAGATGCCGAGCAGCGTATCGTCTGGCAGCAATCATTGATGAAATAGCAGCTATCACAATTGTAAACAATCCGGCTAGATTAAAAAAACGGGTTGACCGATCTAGGGTCCTACCCAACTGGTCACCCACTTCGTCTAGACGTTGTACGCGAACCTCTTCAGGCAAGTTAGAAACAGAATCAAAAAATAAATTGACCTGATTCTCAGTACCAGAAAACAATTGACGATAAACCACGCGACTTCCTGTTTGTATTACACCCATTGATTTGAGGTCAGCAATATTGGTAATAATCGTTGGAGAAAACGCTAAAAACCCAACGTTACGATCAGGGTAATCGTCTAAAATTGCCTCAACCACAAACGATGTATTACCAATAACTAATTGGTCGTTTTGTTTTAAGTTGAGCGCCTCAACCAGTTTTGGCTCAACCCAAATATAGCCTGAGTTTGGTGTGCCTTTTTCATTTGATAAAACTTCGCCTTTAAAATCCTTCAACACCACTGTGCCTCTTAAGGGGTAAGCGCTAGTGGTGGCCTTAATAGAGGCAAGTAAATTATCATTATTGGCTAGCGCCATACTCAAAAAAGAAATGGTTTTAGCAACTCTTAGTCCTTGGTTGGTTGCTGATGTCAGATAATCTTCAGGCAACGGTGAAGTCGACCTGAAAACCATGTCTGCTGCCAACACCACAGAAGCTTGTTGCTGAATTGAAGATTGTAGGCGGTCACCTAAAAAACTAACGCTAGATATTGCGGTAACTGCTAACACAATTGAGAAAAACAGAATAATTAAGTCTCCGCTTGTTAAGTCAAACCAGAACTTTTTTAGCCCGTAGTAAAAACCATTCAGCATTTAAGGCTGCCCTCATCAAGCTCATGCATAGTTTCACAGTTTTTTGCTAACAATAAATCATGTGTCACAATCACAATAGTGGTTTGGAATGAACGGTTAATAGAAAACAACAAGTCACTAATAACCTCAGTGCTGGTTTTGTCCAGGTTGCCTGTTGGCTCATCAGCAAACAGAATCTTAGGTTGTTTAACCATGGCTCTTGCTATTGCTACGCGCTGTTTTTCTCCTCCTGACAACTGGTTTGGCAAATGTTTGACCCGTTTTTCAAGGCCTATTTGATTAAGCGCTTCCATTGACTTTTTCTTCGCGTTTTTATCGCCTAAAATCTCGAGTGGTAACATCACATTATCTAATGCTGAGAGCCTTGGCAGCAAATGAAACGATTGAAACACAAACCCCACATCATTGCTTCTGACTTGCGCCCTTTTATCTTCATTCATTGCTGTTATCTCATGGCCCATAAGCATAATTCGTCCTCTGCTTGGCAAATCAAGGCCTGCCATAATAGCCAATAAAGTGGTCTTTCCAGAGCCTGATGGGCCAACAATTGAGGTTACATCACCAGAATTAATTGTTAGATTTACATCTTTAAGTATTGTCAAGACACCTTCAGGGCTGTTAACTTCTTTTGTAATGTTTTGGACTTCTAAAATTGATTCTTTCACAAAGCGCTCTTGGTTCTTTGTTGCTATTTTACTCACAGTTATCACAACAGCAACCTCTGCTTCTGAAGCAACAAGTATAAATAAAAAAATACTTGTTTTAGGGGACAGCCTTAGTGCGGGGTTGGGGGTAGATTACCAACAATCTTGGCCACTTCTTCTACAAAACAGATTGGAACAAAGCGAATACAATTATGCAGTGATCAATGCTGGAATAAGTGGTGACACTACCTCTGGTGGAGTATCCCGATTACCTAAATTAATCAAATTTCATCAACCTGAGATTTTAATTTTGGAGCTTGGCGGTAATGACGGACTGAGGGGCACCTCATTAAAAGCCATCGAGAAAAACCTTAGGGGTATGATTAATCTAGCACAACGCAGTGATATTACTGTGCTGCTAATCGGTGTTCAACTGCCGCCCAATTATGGAGCTGTTTACACAGACGGATTTGAAAATATTTTTTCTGCCTTAGCAAAAGAATATAACCTTAACTTAATCCAAGGAACCTTAAAAACAATGGTTAAAGAAGGGTTGATGCAAAGTGATGGGATACATCCGAATGTTTTAGGTCATAAACAAATTGAGAACACCATCTGGGAACACCTTAACAAATACCTGGAAAAATAATTAAGGTCGCTATTGTGAAAACTATGTTTGGACAAGCTTATAAAAAGATTGGGGGTGTTTGAAGCTTCAATCAATCAAATCATAGAGCAACAAAACTAACTTGGGTTGCTCTAAATGGAGTTGGTAATGGACTCCTGAATCAGTTCTGCCGCCTCTTTGGGGTTGGTTGCATTTTTTATCGGACGCCCAACCACAATATGGTCTGCGCCCCATTGAAAAGCCTGTTCTACGGTTACTACTCGTTTTTGATCATCTGTTGGACGGTTGAGAACTGGCCGAATGCCTGGGGTAACAATTACAAGCTTTTGATCAACTTCATTTCTTATGTGTTCTAACTCCAAGCCTGAAGCAACAATACCATCACACCCTGAACTAAGGGCTCTTTTGGCTCTAGATACTACCAACTCTTGGACATCACATGTAAACCCCATGTCATTAAGATCGCCTTGATCAAGGCTGGTAAGCGCTGTAACGGCTAGGATTTTTAAATCACCTTTTTCAGCTGCAGCAGCCTCCATCATGCTTTGGTTGCCGTGTATTGTTGTAAAATAGGCGCCTCTTTTACTTAGGCGTTTGACTGCTTTAGAGACTGTTGCAGGAACATCAAATAACTTTAAATCAACAAAAACATTCTTATTTTTTTTAACCAACCAATCCAGGAGATCAAAATAATCCCCCGTCATCATTAGCTCCATACCAATTTTATAAAAACTTACCGTATCCCCCAACTCATTCACTAATTGTTTTGCTCTATCAACTTCTGGGACATCAAGAGCAAATATTAGGCGGTCTTTATTATCAATGGTCATTACATAACCCCTCTCAATATATCCTCAAGATCTTGTTCAAGGTAATCAGCTGTTAAAAACGCATTGCCAATCTCTTTTAACAACACCAATTGAATCACTCTATCTTTAACTTTTTTGTCTGCTTTCATGGCATCAGTAAAATCATTTACATTAATTTTTGGGGGCTCCACCGGTAAGCCTGCTTTTGATAATATCTCTTTAACCACCCCAACATCATCTTTCGAGATCAATGACATTTTAGCTGATAATTTAGACGCAAGAACCATACCGGCCGCAATTGCTTGCCCATGACTCCATTGATCATAACCAGTTTGGTTTTCTATGGCATGGCCAAAGGTGTGTCCAAAGTTAAGGATAGCTCTGATTGATTGTTCTTTTTCATCTTGAGCAACTATTTCAGCTTTGATTTGACAAGACCGTTGTACAGCATGTCCTAATGAGGCCCTATCTTGCTCTAAAATATTAGCAACATTGGATTGCAACCATACAAAAAAATCGCGGTCATAAATAAGGCCGTATTTTATGATTTCAGCTAATCCATCTGACATCTCTTTAGGGTTAAGGCTAGATAAAAAGGTTGTGTCACAAATAACTGCTGATGGTTGATAAAAGGAACCAATGAGATTTTTTCCGAGGCTATGGTTGACTCCTGTTTTGCCACCAACAGAGGCGTCAACTTGAGCAAGTAAGGTTGTGGGTATTTGTATAACGTTAACTCCTCGCATAAAAACTGAAGCAACGAAGCCGGTTATATCGCAAACAACCCCGCCGCCCAAAGAAATTAATGTTGCGTCTCTGCCAAAACCATTCTCAAGCAAGTGATCTATAATTTTATGAACGGTTTTTAATTTCTTTTCTTGCTCCCCCTCTGGAAGGACATAGGTAATAATATTCTTATCCGGGAGCCCTTTTAACAGTTGGTTGAGATACAAAGGGGCAACTACCTCATCACTGACAATCGCTACATCAGACCCTTTAATTCTGTTAATTAATGATTCAGGCTCTTGGCTAGCACCCTTGCCTATAAAGATTGGGTAACTTCTATCGTTTAAATTTACTGTTTCAATATTCATTTATTTTTGAGTGGGCCTCTGTGGCCACTTCTTCAATTGATTTATTGTTTGTGTTTATTGTTATATCAGCTATTTCTTCATAGAGTGGGCCTCTTGTCAACATCAACTCTTGAAGGGTTTTTTTATGCTCTTTGTTTTTCAATAAAGGTCTGTTATTGCTTAATCGTGTTCTCACTTCTTGGGACTCAACGCTTGTCTCTAAATACACGACCACGCCATGTTTTTTTAAAAGAAGCCTATTATTGACTGAAAGAACAATGCCGCCGCCAGTTGATAAAACAATATTGTTTTCAAGAATATATTCTTTTAGTGTTACCTCTTCTCTTTTTCTAAACCCAACCTCACCCTCAATATCAAAAATATAATTAATATCAACTCCGGTTTTATTAGAGATCTTCACGTCTGTGTCAGCAAACTGTTTGCCTAGTTTTTCGGATAGTTTTTTTGCTACAGAAGTTTTACCGGAGCCCATAGGGCCGATTAAAAAAATATTATTTTTATTTTTAGGCATCGGTATCACTAAGCAATAAAACTAAGAATATAATAAGTGAAAAAAGAGAGTTTAATACAATTATATTAGCGTTGATCAATAGCTATATAATTGCGTCTTTTTTCGCCCAGGTAGAGTTGTCTTGGTCTGCCAATTTTCAACTTTGGTTGCGCCATCATTTCGCACCAGTGAGTTGCCCAGCCGACGGTTCTTGCTAAAGCAAACATTACAGTGAACATTTCTTTGGGTATACCCATTGCTTGGTAGATTATTCCTGAATAAAAGTCCACGTTAGGGTATAGATTACGCTCAATAAAATATTCATCTTGAAGTGCTATTTGCTCTAACTCTTGTGCAAGCTCAAACATTGGGTTGTCGTTGTTTTCTAGGGCACTGAGCACTTTGTGGCATTCTTCTCTAATGATGGTTGCTCGAGGATCAAAGTTCTTGTAAACCCTGTGTCCAAACCCCATTAACCTAAAACGATCATTCTGATCTTTGGCTTTAGCAATGTATTTTGAAATATTCTCTTTACTCCCAATTTCACCAAACATTTTAACAACGGCTTCATTAGCACCCCCATGAGCAGGGCCCCATAAAGCGGCTACGCCTGCTGCTATTGCAGCATAGGGATTGGTTCCTGAACTGCCTGCCAACCTTACAGATGAGGTGCTACAATTTTGTTCATGGTCAGCATGCAGAACCAATAAAATATCCAAAGCTTTTGCAAAAACTGGGTTGATTTCGTAATTTGTATCGCCGCCGAAAAACAATCTTAATATATTCTCTGCGTATGTCAGGTCTTCATCATATTGACCCATGTTGGTATGGTTTCTGTGGTTGAAAATATTAGCCACTAATATTGGTGTTTTTCCCAAAAGATTGAAGAAAAACTCTTTTTGGTGCTTGGAATTTTTAACATCTATGCCCTCATGATAAAGACTTGAGAGTGACGCAATTGATGTGGTTAACATTGCCATAGGGTGAGCGCTCTCATCAAACCCTTGAAAGAGTGTTTTTGTTTGTTCTGGCAAGATCATATTAACCTTAACTTGTGATCTAAATTCTTGTAAATTGTTTACGCTTGGAAGCTCGCTATTAAATAATAAATAAGCAACCTCTAAATAGGTGCTTTTAGCGGCAAGCTGCTCAATAGGGTAGCCTCTGTATTCTAATATCCCCTCATTACCATCAATATAGGTCACATGGCTTATGCAACTGGCAGTGGTAGAATAAGATGGGTCTAAGGTAAAAAGCCCAGTCTCCTTATACAGGTTTTTTAAATCAATAACACTTGGTCCGACACTTGCGTCTTTTATATCAAGCTCGATTGAGCTCGAGTCACTTGTTAAATTGACACTTTTATTTTTTGATGACACTAATAATAAATATTAAAAATTAAGACTGAATACCAAAACGTTTTCTAAACTTATCAACCCGCCCTGCCGTGTCTACAATTTTCTGTTGGCCCGTATAAAAAGGATGGCAAGCAGAACAAACCTCAATAGATAAATCTGAGAGTAAAGTTGATTGTGTGACAAACGAATTACCGCAAGAACAAGTTACTTTAATCTCTTTATAATCTGGATGTGTTTCTTTTTTCACGTGTTTCCTTGCTAGGTTTATTAATTATATCTTATTGTATAAGTCCAAATATTTTTTGGGAGGCAAGCATAACGACTTGTTAAGATATTTTCAAGAAAATTAGAACCATTCTATGTAAATGTTATCCACAAAATCTGTGGATAACTCTGTGGATATTCTTAAAAAACAAACCAATAAGTTAACAATACTTGAAAACCTTTGAATTGTATAAAAAATAGACAGCTTTTCATATTTTATATATATTTCATATGCTTATAAGGCTATCTTATTGTAATATATCCGAAATGAACTCTAATTACTTAATAAAAAATTAATGAATTTTTTTCTGTGAATAATTGACAGTTTTATCTTTATTTACAAATTAGGCAAATTCATTAATGATCAATACTTTATAGAGGTATTTGTTCAATCTTTTAATTTTGTTATGTGTTCATTTAAGGCCGTTAAAGCCAGTGCTCTATGACTAACTTTATTCTTTTCTTTATCAGAAAGTTCGGCTGAAGACTTTCCAATAACTGGGTCAAAAAACAATGGGTCGTAACCAAAACCATTACGCCCCTTAGGGGCATTTAAAATTATCCCTCTCCAAACCCCTCTAAAAGTATGGATTTGACTATTGTGTTCTTTGTCAATTAATGCGATGACGCACTCAAATCTAGCGGTCCTTGTCTCTTTAGTAAGGTGTGCCATGTTTTTAAGTAGTGCTGCGTTGTTGTTTGAATCGTTGGCATTCTCACCGCTATAGCGTGCTGAAAAAACCCCAGGTTCACCGTTTAAAGCATCAACAACTAACCCAGAGTCATCAGCTATTGTTGTTATGCCGGTTGCTTCAAAGACACCGGTTGCTTTAATTATTGCGTTTTCCTTGAAACTTAACCCTGTTTCAAGAATGGGTTTTATCTTGTAATCAGACTGTTTTACAATGTTATAGTCTGAACCTAATATTGCTTTTACTTCAATAATTTTATGTTGGTTGTTTGAAGCAAGTATTAGTGTTTTATTTTTCATTTTATTTTTAAAAAACTTTTAGGGAAATTAAATAAAGCATTATATATTTATTATACTAATGAATAATAACACTCCTCATCTAGTTGTCATTTCAGCCCCTTCAGGCACTGGAAAAACAACCCTTGTAAGAGCCCTTCTTGCTAATAATAACAATATGGTTGCTTCTGTTTCTTATACAACCAGAACCAAAAGAGCAAACGAACTTGACGGTGAAGATTATAATTTTGTTACCAATGATGTTTTTGAATCCATGATTGCAAATGGAGACCTTTTAGAATACGCAAAAGTCTTCGACAACTATTATGGAACACCAAAAAAAGAGGTTAACGAGCAGTTAAGTTCTGGGCATAATGTTATTTTAGAAATTGACTGGCAAGGCGCAACACAGGTAAAGCAAAAAGTCGTTGATTGTTTATTGCTTTTTATATTGCCTCCTTCAAAAAACGAATTGATGAACAGGCTACAAAAAAGGGGCACTGATTCAAATGAGCAAATTAAAATGAGGTTTGATGAAGCGCTTAATGATATTAAGCAATTTGAGCATTTTGATCGAGTGTTTGTTAACCAAGATATAAACATCACTGTAAATCAAATATTGGCTTATATTGAAAAGCCTAACTTAAGCACAACAAGGCTGTCTGAAGATGTTTTATCAATAATTAAAGGTTTTCAGTAAGGTCTTTAGAAAGCAGTTGACATATATAAAACTCCAAGTAGTCTAACGCTCCTGAACTTATATATAAGTGGTATAAATGGCTAGAGTAACAATAGAAGACTGTTTAAAACATACAGATGGCGCTTTCGCCCTTGTCAAGCTTGCAGCAAGTCGTGCTCGCAGGATAGCTAATGGTTCAGAAACCCTTCTTGAAGATGAAGAAAACGATAAGCCAACCGTTCTTGCTCTTAGAGAAATAGCTGAAGGACACCTTGATAACCCAGATTTTCATAAAACGGACAGCGATTTTGAAAAAGAATTAGCTGAAGAGTTAGCAAAAACAGACTAAGATTTACCCTAAACAACCTTTAGTTTAGAACCAAAGATAACAAACCAATTTCTATTTTCGCAACGCGCTGTTGTAGAATTATTTGTAATACTAATAAATAAGTCGCGTTAACCAATTGATTGAGTCCATTAAAAAATCAGCCGAAGACATGCAGAAAAAGAGGCCTCCAAAACTTCTAAAGCAACTATTGTCTGGACTAGATTACCTTGGTTCAGATAATCACACACTAGTAAAAAAAGCTTATGCTTACTCCAGCGTTGCTCATGAGCACCAAGCAAGAAAAACAGGCGAGCCTTATATTGTTCATCCAGTTGGTGTCGCCAACATCCTGTCTGAACTGCATTTAGATAAAGAGGCTATTGCTGCAGGACTCCTTCATGATGTACTAGAAGACACTATTATCAATAAAGACCTTTTGTTGGAAGAGTTTGGTGAAGAGGTATTAAGCTTGGTTGATGGAGTAAGTAAATTAGATCAAATTGAACACGGCGATATAAAGCACCACCAAGCAGAGAGTTTTAGAAAAATGATGTTGGCAATGGTCCAAGATATTAGGGTGATTTTAATTAAATTAGCGGATCGTCTCCATAATATGCAAACCCTGTATGCCCTAGATCAAACCAAACAAATAAAAATAGCCAAAGAGACATTAGAAGTTTATGCGCCAATTGCAAACCGTTTGGGGATTTTTAATATAAAAACAGCTTTAGAAAAAGAGGGTTTTAAATACGCCTACCCGTATCGACATAAAGTCTTAAGCTCCGCTTTAAAGCGTAAATTAGGTAACCAAAAACGTATATTAAAAAAAATTAGCACGCGAATTGGCAAAAATCTTAATAAACATGGCATTGATCACGTTATTGTGGCCAGAGAAAAAGATTTGTATAGCATTTACACAAAAATGAAGCGGCGTCACTTGCCGCTAGATAAAATTATTGATGTATACGGCCTCAGGGTGCTTGTTGGTAACGCTCAAGAATGCTACCAAGTCTTGGGTCTGGTCCATGAGATTTATAAACCAATCATAGGAAAGTTCAAGGATTATATTGCAATACCAAGGGTTAATGGTTATCAATCAATACATACTAGCTTGTTGGGCCCAAATGGCACCCCAATTGAGGTGCAAATTAGAACCAAAGATATGAATCGAGTAGCTGAAAATGGCATTGCTGCACACTGGAAATATAAATCTTCTAGCAAGAAAGACTCTTCGCCTCAAATCAGGGCAAGAGAGTGGTTAGCCACTATAAAAGAAATTCAAGGGGCCACTCACCCTGAGGAATTTCTAGAAAGCATTAAGGTTGATTTATACCCTGATAAAATTTATATCTTTAGCCCTACTGGTGACATTTATAGATTGCCCAATAAATCAACTTGTGTGGATTTTGCTTATGCTGTTCACACCGATATAGGAAATAGCTGCATTGGCGCTAAGATTGATCGCCAACAAGTGCCTCTTAGAACGGTTTTAGAAAGCGGTCAAACTGTCCAAATTATTACCTCTCGATATGCAAGTCCTGACCCGAGCTGGTTGTCTTTTATTACTACAGCAAAAGCTAGACATAATCTTCGAGCTTTTCTAAAAGATCTAACCATTGAACAAACCACTGTTTTGGGTAAGCGCTTGTTTAGCAATGCGTTGAACTCTTTGGGCAAAACACAGAGAAACATCAAAAAAGAACCCCTTGAGTCCTTACTGCAAAGAATGAATTTTAAAGGCATGGATCAATTGTATGAAAGCATTGGTATTGGAGATAAAAATCCCTTGTTAATGGCACAAATATTATTGGGTGATGACCTAGAAAACTCAAAAATAAAAGACCATGCCCCACTACTAATTAAAGGCACTGAAGGGGTTTCAATAACGTTTGCAAAATGTTGTTTGCCAATACCAGGGGACACTATCATTGGTCATTTGAGCAAGGTAAAGGGCCTGGTTATTCATAGAAGGAAATGTAGGCACCTTAGCACCTTCATTAAAGAAAGCAGTCGTTGGATTGGCACTGAATGGAGCGATGGAATTAACCACGAGCTCTCTACAGAAATTAATGTGCATGCAAAACATGAGACTGGTTCATTGGCAGAAATTGCGGGGAAAATTGCAGACAATGGTTGCAATGTTGAGCAAGTTTCTATCACCACAGAATATGAGGATGAAACCATTGATATACTGTTTCAAATACAGGTAGCAAACAGAAAAGCTTTAGCAGATATTATGAGAGATATTAAATCCATGGCCAGTGTTGAAAAGGTTTCTCGGAGCCTACATTAAAAATGAGTAAGATAATTATAAATACCGATAAAGCGCCCCAAGCAATAGGACCTTATTCCCAAGCGGTCAAATCAAATGGGTTGCTTTTTTTGTCAGGTCAAATTCCACTGACCATAAACGGAGCGATGTGTGAGGGAGATTTTGAGGCAAAGACACGTCAGGTTTTTAGTAATATTAAAGGCATACTTCAGTCTGCAGACTTAACATTTATAAGCATCATAAAGGTTAATGTCTATCTCATTGATATAAATAATTTTGCGGTTGTAAACCATGTAATGGAAGATCTTTTTGATGCGCCCTATCCAGCACGGGCTCTTGTGCAGGTGTCGGTGTTGCCAAAAAACTCAGAGATAGAGATTGAGGCTGTGGCTTCTATGACCTCTTAAACATTGTTTCTGCTATAACAATGAAAAATGTGGAACTCACTGGATTAAAGGGGGTTGGGCCAGCAGTCAAGGCAAAGCTTGAAAAGCTCAATATAAAAACCCAGTCCGATTTACTGTTTCTTCTTCCAACACGTTATGAAAATAGAACTTTTATTAAAAATATTGGCTCATTGGTTCCTGACGAAGAAGCTCAAATAGAAGGCAGGGTTCTTGTTTGCAACATCGTTTATCGAGGCAGAAGAATGATGGTTCTGCAACTAGCAGATGAGACTGGGGTTTTAACGGTGCGTTTCTTTACTTTTTCTAAGTACCAAGCGGCAGGATTAAAACCAAACACTGTAGTGAGGTGTTTTGGTAAAACAAGGAAAATTAGCTCGGGGGTTGAAATGATTCACCCCAGCTATCAAATAATTAATAACAATGACCCACAACCCTTGCCTAAAACATTAACCCCCGTTTACCCAACAACAAAAGGCCTGCCTCAAGCAAGGTTAAGGCAGATTATTTCTTTGGGCATTCAAAAACAACTCAAACAAACTGATGAGTTGCTGCCGGAGGTTATCGTTAAAGAAATGGGGCTGGGCACATTGGAAGAGGCTTTGGTTAAGATCCATAACCCAAAACCAGAAGAATTTAATACTGCTGACCATTTTGCTCCTTTGAAAAGATTGGTTGCTGAAGAGCTGATTGCAAACCAGCTTGCATTAAGGAGAATAAAAAAAACCACCCAATCAAACCCTGCACACGCAATGACCAGAAACACATTAATAGAAGAGTTTGTTGGGCGCCTACCTTTTACTCTTACTCATGGCCAAGAAAGGGTTGTTAATGAAATAAAAGAAGACTTAAGAAAGCCGGTGCCAATGATGAGGTTATTACAAGGTGATGTTGGTTCTGGCAAGACTGTGGTTGCAGCGCTTGCAATGTCTATAGCTGCGGACAATGAGACACAATCAGTATTAATGGCTCCAACTGAACTGTTAGCTGAACAACATATGGATAATTTAGGAGGCTGGTTTGAGCCGTTAGGGGTCAAAACAGTTTTACTTAAAAGTAAGCTTACTCAAAAAGAAAGAAGGCTAATATTAAGTGAAATTAAAAGCGGAGAAGCTTCTATTATTGTTGGCACCCACGCATTATTTCAAAACAAAGTTGAGTATAAAAACTTAAGTCTAGTTATTGTTGATGAACAACATCGTTTTGGTGTTGATCAACGCTTAAGCTTAGTAAAAAAAACCGGGGACAACAACTCGGTACCTCATCAGCTTATTATGACTGCAACCCCTATTCCAAGGACCCTTGCAATGACTGCTTATGGAGACCTTGATGCCTCTATTTTGGATGAGCTACCCAAGGGTCGCGGACAAATTAAAACGATAGTTATACCAGATGATAAACGCAGTGAAGTGGTGCAAAAGATAACCCAAGAAACAAACAAAGGAAGACAAGTTTATTGGGTTTGCCCGCTCATTGAAGAATCTGAGGAATTAAATTTTGAGGCTGCAGAAACAACATTTAAAACACTGTCATCAGAACTGCCAACAAAAAAAATTGGGCTTGTTCATGGCAAGCTTAAGCCCAACATAAAAACCAAAACAATGGTTGATTTTAAAAACAATATTCATGAGATTTTGGTTGCTACCACTGTCATAGAAGTGGGTGTTGATGTGCCCAATGCAACCATTATGGTGATTGAAAATTCAGAACGCCTGGGCTTATCACAACTTCATCAACTAAGAGGAAGAGTAGGTCGTGGTGAACATGAAAGCTTATGTGTGTTGATTTATAAAAAACCACTAAACAACATAGCAAAGCAGCGCCTAAACACTGTAAGAAAAAGTGTTGATGGGTTTTATATATCTGAGAAAGACCTAGAGCTCAGAGGGCCTGGCGAGTTATTGGGCACAAGACAAAAAGGGGTGATAGGGTTAAAAATTGCTGATATCTCAAGGGACGCTTATATGTTGCCTGCAATTAATCGCTATTGCGCGGACTTTGACAGTAAGTACCCAGGGTTATCAGAAAAACTAATTGACCGGTGGGTTGGCCAACAAATTATCTATCGAAATGTTTAATTTATAGCTAGACTATCTTCTTCTAAAACCATGAAACTGTCTTTTGAACAAATTGAAACGTTGTCTCCTGATTTAACATGGGACAAAGATGTTGAGAGTCTTGGGGGTCATCAACCATCTTCAAGTTTAAAAAACTGGCTAACAGAAACAACGCTTTTAACAGATAAAGTCCGTCAATTACAACATCAACACTCTATTAAGGTGTTAAACGAATATCATGGGCCTGTGCCAAGACTTTTGAAAAACTTACAAGCAGAACAAAATAATTTTATTAGAGAAATTCTTTTGTCTATTGATAAACAGGCTTGTGTGTTGGCACAAACCATAGTGCCTCGTAAAACGCTGGAGCAAAACGGTTGGATCAAAACGCTGGGCACCCAACCTTTGGGTGAGCACTTATTAAAAAAACCCAATGTTTCAAGAAGCGAGTTTGAATACTCCTATTTAGAACATTCAATGTCTCCGTTTTGGTTGAGGCGTTCTAGTTTTAATATTGATAAGGCAATGCTTTGGGTGATTGAATTGTTTTTACCCGCAATTGAGGCGTACACAAATGACCAAAATAAAGGCTTACTTTGAACTTATCAGGCTTGGCCGACCAATAGGGCTCTATTTGCTCCTATGGCCAACTTTATGGTCTCTTTGGCTTTCTCATAATGAGGCCCCGAGCATCAAGTTAATGTTGGTTTTCTGTTTGGGTGTTTTTGTCATGCGCTCAGCTGGTTGTGTTATTAATGATATTGTTGATAAAGACATTGATCCCCAAGTGCAACGAACCAAAACAAGGCCCTTAGCCAATCAATCGATTAGCCTTGGAGAGGCTTATATTGTTTTGTTTATCCTCTTATGTGTAGCCCTTATTTTAGTTTTACAGCTTAATATGAGCGTGCTTCTTTGGTCTATTTGTGGTTTAGCCCTTACTGTTTTATACCCTTTTTGTAAGCGGTTTATTTCGGCGCCACAATTGGTGTTAGGTTTTGCTTTTAGTTGGAGTATTCCTATGGTTTATAGTGCGGGAGGCTTTATTTTGGATAAGGGGTTTATTTATTTGTGGTTAAGCACAGTCTTATGGATTGTTGTTTATGACACTTTTTATGCTTTGGTTGATAAAGCTGATGATTTAAAAATCGGGGTGCATTCAACAGCAATACTTTTTGGAGACAGCGTTGGTTTAATTACTGGAATCTTACAGCTCCTGGTTCTCACTTTATGGGTTATGGTTGGAATAACCAGCGGCCTTGGTCCATTTTATTTTTGCTCCCTTGTGCTTGCAGCCGCTCTATTCATTCGCCAACAATTCCTAATTCGGTCCTCAAATCCTGAGCAAATATTCAAGGCATTTACTGAAAATAACTATGTGGGCTTATGTGTGTTTTTTGGTATTTTTACTGGCCTTCTTTTTGGGTCTCATTAAGTCAGCAAAGACCATCAAGATCCCTTGATCGAACAGTGTTTTGCTTTGGGTGGTTTAGATTTGACTTAAGTCATTGTATTCTTCTCTTTTTTTATGGATAATGCATGCGATCAAATTGGGTGATTAGCTTTATGTATAAAGGGTATTTATGGCTTTTGTAATCGTTGCCACAATCATTGTAATCGGAACGGTTCTTTGGAACGCGGTTACCCCGTGGTGGTTTACACCTCTGGCTTCTAATTGGGGCTCTCTTGACCAAACAATTATTATTTCATTATGGGTTACAGGTGTGGCCTTTGTTTTGGTGTCGGGTTTTATTATTTACTGTGTTTATAAATTTCGTTATAAAGAAGGACATAAATCTGAATACGAACCAGAAAACACCAAGTTAGAACTCTGGTTAACAGTGATTACTACCATAGGAGTGGTTGTTTTGTTGGCTCCGGGGTTAATTGCTTGGAATGATTATGTTGCTCTTCCTGATGAAGGAATCGAAGTAGAGGGGGTTGGTCAACAATGGGTTTGGAGTTATCGTTTCCCAGGTGAAGACGGGGTTTATGGCAACACTAGTGGTCGCCTTTTTAGTTCAAAAAACACCTTTGGTCTTGACCCAAATGACCCAAACAGCTTGGATGATATTTTAATCAGGTCAGCAGAAGTTCACCTTCCAATTAATGAAAACGTCATTATGCAATTAAGATCTAAAGATGTCTTACATGACTTTTATATCCCTCAGTTCAGGGCAAAAATGGACCTCGTTCCTGGACAACACACAAACCTATGGTTTGAGCCAACATTGTTAGGAACCTATGAGGTTGCTTGTGCCGAATATTGCGGGACAGGACATTACGCAATGAGGGGGCTGATTACGGTAGACACAAAAGAAGATTTTCAAACATGGTTAGATCAACAACCAACGTTTGCACAAACCCTTAATGAAGGGGTTGAAGGAAGCGGGAAGCAAATCGCACAAACCCTAGGATGTGTTGCTTGTCATAGCGATAACGGAGTCAATGGCATTGGGCCAACATGGAAGGATAGTTTTGGCTCAACAAGAGAGCTTGCAAGTGGTGAAATTGTGACAGTTGATGAGGCTTACATAAAAGAGTCGGTTGTTAACCCAATAGCTAAGATAGCAAGCGGTTATGCACCCATAATGCCGGCTTATGCCACTCTTTCTGATGAGGAGCTGGATGCTATTGCTGACTATATTAAAACTTTATCGAACTAGTTCGGATATAATTTTTAGGAGGAAAAATAATAACAATGGAGCAAAACGCAATGTATGAAGGACAAGCACTCTATCACCCAAAAGGCTGGTGGACTCGCTATGTTTTCTCTCAAGATCATAAGGTAATTGCCTTGCAATATACTTGTGTGGCCCTTGCAATTGGCCTAACAGGAATGTTTTTATCATTAATAATGAGAATGCAGCTTGGTTTCCCTGGGTTGTTTGAATCAATTGACGCAGGGAATTATTACCAAGATGTAACTATGCACGGGATGATCATGGTAATTTACCTGCTTACAGCGTTGTTTTTAGGTGGTTTTGGTAATTATTTAATACCGCTTATGTTGGGTTCAAGAGATATGGCTTTTCCTTTTGTGAATATGTTGAGCTTCTGGGTGTATTTCCTCTCTGTTATTATCTTGGTGTGTAGTTTTTTTGTTGAAAGTGGCCCCACTGGAGCAGGTTGGACGCTGTATCCTCCCCAATCAATTTTACCTGGAACCCCTGGTGCCGATGGCGCAGGCATTCTTTTAATGTTGGGTTCATTGGCTGTGTTTATTATTGCTTTTACTATGGGCGGATTAAACTACATCACCACCGTTCTCCAATCTCGAGCCAAGGGCATGAACATGATGAGGATGCCTTTGATTATTTGGTGTCTCTTTTTAGCCACTTTTCTTGGTTTGCTAGCCTTTCCCGCGTTGCTGGTGGGAGCGATTATGTTAATTTTTGACCGTGTTTTGGAAACAAGCTTTTTTATGCCTGAAATTTTCAAGGGTGGGGAAGTATTAAATTATGGTGGCGGTAGCCCCGTTTTGTTTCAACACTTGTTTTGGTTTTTTGGGCACCCAGAGGTTTATATTATTGCGCTTCCAGCATTTGGAATTATCTCTGAACTTATAAGTTGTCATGCTAGAAAAAATATTTTTGGTTACAACATGATGGTTTGGGCGCTTATTGCTATTGCGGGGATAGCCTTTATTGTTTGGGCTCACCATATGTATGTGGCCGGAATGAACCCTTATCTAGGATTCTTTTTTGCAACCACTACGTTGATTATTGCGGTACCAACAGCGATAAAAGTCTATAACTGGGTTATCACCTTATGGAACGCTAACATTAAAATGACGGTACCGATGCTCTATTGTTTAGCGTTTTTAATTACCTTCCTTATTGGTGGTCTCACCGGGCTCTTTCTTGGGAATGTGGCTGTTGATGTGCCACTATCAGACACCTACTTTGTAGTTGGACACTTTCATATGGTGATGGCGGTGTCGCCAGTTTTGGCTCTTTATGGAGGGCTTTATCATTGGTTCCCATCAGTTACCGGCAGAATGTTAGATGATCGCCTAGGTAAGATACATTTTTGGATTACTTTTGTGGGCACCTACCTAATTTACTTCCCAATGCACTACATCGGCTTCTTAGGTGTTCCAAGGCGGTATTATTCTAATGAGCAGTATGACTTTATTCCTCAGTCGGTCAATGACCTTAATCAGTTTATTACGATTTGTGCCTTAATTGTCGGTGCTGCTCAATTTATTCTTCTGTACAATTTTGTTGTGAGTGCTGTCCGCGGAAAAGAAGCGGGATCAAACCCATGGGGTGCGTGCACATTAGAGTGGCAAACGCTGGAATCGCCTCCAGGGCATGGTAATTGGGGAGATAAGTTGCCAGTCGTTTATCGGTGGCCTTATGATTATGGCCTTCCAGGAGCAACTGATGATTTTGTGCCACAAAATGTTCCTGATGAGCAAATTACTTAGATAAACAATGGACAACATTGCAAACAATGAAGAGCGTTTTATGGGTTTGACCCATGGGCAAGTGTTTGTTTATACATTAATGACTGTGATCTCAATACTCTTCTTGTTTGTTACCAATGCTTATTTGTTTAGAATGAATTTTGAAGACTGGAGGTCAGTGCCTATCCCTTCACTTTTGTGGGTAAACACCGGCTCGTTGGTTTTAGCGAGTGCGGGCATGGCCTGGGCAATAAATGGTGCTAAAAAGAGTGATCTCCAAACCATAAAAGTTGGTTTAGCTATAGGTGGTTTGTTCGCCATTGTTTTTGTGTCTGGCCAAACATGGGCCTGGCAACAACTCACAACCTCAGGGTTTTTCATAGCTGCAAACCCCGCTAACACTTTTTTTTATTTAATCACAGCGCTGCATGCGTTGCATGTTCTTGGGGGAATGGCCGCCTGGTTTTACGTTACCTTAAAAACATTTAAACAAGACGCGTCTATCCTGCAACCCGAGTCTATTGGTCTTCTTGGAACTTATTGGCATTATATGTTATTGGTTTGGGTTATGTTGTTTGGGCTGCTTTTACTCACTTAGAGAGAGATCTATGTCAAGTCAACCTGTGTCATTTGAAGAATCGGTCCCTGATAATTTAAAAGGATTAGTGTCTGACTGGTCGTCTGATGTCCAAACCTTCAAGGTTCGATGGAGTAAGGCAATGATGTGGATCTTTTTAGTCAGCGACACATTTATTTTTGGTTCTTTTTTATCTGCCTATATGGCGGTTAGGTTAACAACCACCGTTCCGTGGCCAAACACCAGTGAAGTGTTTGCTCTACATGTTGGCGGTTCTGATATTCCATTGCTTTTGATTGCAATCATGACCTTTATTCTTATCAGCAGCAGTGGAACCATGGCAATGGCGGTCACCTCGGGCTATAAGAAACAACGGGTAAAAACAGGGGTGCTGATCTTGCTCACAGCACTTGGCGGACTTGCTTTTGTTGGTATGCAAATGTTTGAGTGGAGCAAGTTAATTTTTGAAGAGGGTATTCGGCCGTGGGGTAATGAGTTTGGAGCTCATCAATTTGGTGGGTTCTTTTTTATGATTACAGGGTTTCATGGCTTGCATGTTTCTATTGGAGTTATTTATCTAACAACCATTGCTGTTAGAGTGTTGCAAGGTCGTTACGATCGGCTTGATGATTATCAAATTGTAGAAGTGGCTGGCCTTTATTGGCATTTTGTTGATTTGGTCTGGATCTTTATTTTTGCATTCTTTTATCTTTGGTGAGCAATATGAGCGAACAAGAAAAACATTTTAAACACCCTAGTTTTTATCCTGGGGATGCCCCTGAAACCGAGCACCCTTTCAGTTTATATATAAGCGTTTGGATACTTTTATTTGTATTAAGTGGCTTTTCATACATGGTCGACTATATGAATGTCGAGGGTTACCTCAGGTGGTTCCTTGTGACTGTGTTTGCTTTTTTGAAAGCTGGTTTAGTGGTTGGTGTCTTTATGCATATGGCCTGGGAAAGGATGGCATTTTTATACGCAATAACCTTGCCACCACTATTTTTGTTAGCTTTGGCTGGAATTCTAGCCGTGGATGGGGCGTTTATTTATTATATTAGAGATCTATTCATGTCCTTGACGCCGTCCTAAGGCAACCCAAAGACCTCGTGCCAAAAACCAAAACTATCTTAGCGCTAACAACCCTGCTTGCGTTCTGTGTAATAGTTTTCGGTGCTTATGTCAGGCTGACAGACGCTGGCCTTGGTTGTCCTGATTGGCCTGGCTGTTATGGCTTTATCAGTGTTCCTGACACCGCTGAAGAATTGTCTGTCATTGAAGAGTCATTTCCTGGCCAGGTGGTTGAGCCCGGAAAGGCTTGGCGAGAGATGATACATCGCTATATAGCCAGTCTCTTGGGTTTCTTTATTTTAATTCTGTTTGCTTCAGAGGCTTTTAAAAAAAATAAAACAGCTTTTTCTGATAACTTTCCTTTAAAAATATCTTCGTTGTTATTGTTATTAGTCGTTTTTCAAGGTTTGCTTGGGATGTGGACTGTGACATTAAAAGTTCACCCTTTTGTGGTCTTAGCCCACTTGGTTGGCGGGTTGTCAACACTGTCATTATTGTTTATTTATTTAAAAAAGATTAGCTCCCCAGCAAAACCAACCACCAATTTCACAGGTCTTTTGTTTTTTGGGTTAATGTTATTAATAGCTCAAATTATGCTGGGGGGGTGGACAAGCACTAATTACGCTGCTTTGGGCTGTCCAGATCTTCCGCTGTGTTATGGGCAATTTTGGCCATCTAATATGGATATAAAAGAGGGATTTTTAGTGTGGCAATCTTTTGGAAAAAATTACGAGGGCGGTCTGCTGTCACCCCCAGGGAGGACGGCCATTCATTTTTTTCACCGTTTAGGTGCTGTTGCTGTAACTCTAGGGCTTGGTCTTATAGTTTTTAAATATCTTAAAAGCACTTCAACTAGAGTAAAAAACGCGGCACTAATTTTGGCTGTGGCTTTGTTTTTTCAATTGGTAATTGGAATAGTTATGGTGTGGTCAGGCATCGCCTTATCTTTGGCCACAGCTCATAATGCGTTTGCTGCTTTATTGTTGTTATCATTTTTAAATCTCGTATACACAATAAAACACAGATAAAGCTACAATAACTGTTCCATGGAACCAGAGGATATTCTTGGCCAATTGAATGAGCCACAAAGAGAGGCTGTAACCAGCGGTGCTAACCCAGTTATGGTTCTGGCTGGTGCTGGCAGTGGAAAAACCAGGGTGCTTGTTCATAGGATTGCTTGGTTAATAGGTGTTGACAATATCTCTCCGTTCAATGTGTTTGCTGTCACTTTTACCAATAAAGCTGCCAATGAAATGCGAGAACGCATCAGTGAAATGTTGGGCTTAGAGACTCGCGGCATGTGGGTTGGAACTTTTCACGGTTTAGCTCATAAGTTTTTAAGGTTGCATTGGAAAGAGGCGGGGCTTGAGCAAGGCTTTCAGGTGTTGGATTCTAGCGACCAGCACAGACAAATCAAAAAGATAATTAAAGAACAGAACCTTGACGAGTCTTACTATCCACCCAAAGAAGTTCAGTGGTTTATTAACAGCCAAAAAGATTTGGGCCTAAGGGCTAAACAGGTTAAAGAAGATACTGGGAAGAAACAACATATCCAACTTTACAAGGATTACGAGCAAAGGTGTGCTCGCTCTGGGTTGGTTGATTTTGGCGAATTGTTATTATGTTGTTATGAAACGCTTAGTAAAAATAACGACCTTTTAGGGCACTACCAACAACGCTTCAAAAATATTCTTGTCGATGAATTTCAAGACACCAATGAAATACAATACCAAATGATTAAGCTTTTATCTGGTGCGCACGGTTCTGCTTTTGTGGTTGGGGATGACGACCAATCCATTTATAGGTGGCGAGGCGCTAACTCTGCCAATATGTCAAGATTTCAAACAGAGTTTGTCGATACACGGGTTATTAAAATGGAGCAAAACTATCGCTCTACCAAAACGATACTTGCTGCTGCTAATGCTGTTATTGCAAATAATGATAAACGCCTTGAAAAAACCTTATGGACCTCCGCTGAGGAGGGGCCTCAAATTAAACTGGTTGCCAATTATGATGAATATGAGGAAGCACACAATATTATTGACACCATTCAAGCTAAATCTAAATCAGTTGGTTTAAACAATATTGCAGTCCTTTATAGGTCTAACGCCCAATCAAGGGTTATTGAGGAAGCGCTCTTACAGCAAGCTATTCCTTACCGGGTTTATGGGGGTTTTAGGTTTTTTGATCGAGCTGAAGTTAAAGACGCTCTAGCTTACTTGAGGCTATCTGTTAATCAAAATGATGATTTAGCTTTTGAAAGAGCGTCAAGCATGCCGCCAAAGGGTTTGGGGGCAAAAACATTGGGTGATATACAATCGTTTGCCCGAACAGAAGGGGTGTCACTTTTTGTGGGAGCCTCACAGTTATTAGAGCACTCATTAATAAGTGGGCGAGCTAAAAATGCTGTTCATGATTTTGTTGCTCAAATTCAAAAATTAAAAAGCGAGACTGAAAACAAACCTCTTAAAGAGCAGTTTGAAACGGCAATACATTTATCAGGGTTAATCAACTTTCTTCAACAGAAAAAAAGCGAACAATCGGCCACAAAAATAGACAATATTATGGAGCTAATCAACGCAGCACATGGGTATCGCCCGCTACTAGATGGGGATGAAATTACTCCTCTTGAGTCTTTTTTATCGCATGCTGCGCTTGAATCAGGTGACAACCAAGCCTCAGAGTGGCAAGACAGTGTTCAGCTGATGACCATGCACTCTGCAAAAGGTTTGGAGTTTCCTTTGGTTTTTATTGCGGGCATGGAGGATGGTTTGTTCCCTCACCAACGTTCTCAAATTGAGGTTGGGGGCCTAGAGGAAGAGCGCCGCTTATGTTACGTGGCCATCACACGATCAATGAGAGAACTGTATATTAGTTATGCCAACCAAAGGCTTACCCATGGTTTAACAAATTATAGTCGTCCATCTCGCTTTCTTTACGAGATACCAGAAGAGCTTATTGATGAAGTATCTAATCAGGGGGTGTTGTCTAATTCAACCAAAACAACCCATAAGCGCCCTTCTAATAACAAGTCTTCTTCCTTGTTGGGACAAAGAATATGTCACCACGTTTTTGGAGAAGGTATTGTTATAGCGATTGAGGGAGATGGAGACAACACAAGAGCACAAATTAATTTTGAAACTGAGGGCACAAAATGGTTGGTTTTAAGCTATACAAAGTTAAACTTGATGTAAAATAACAATCGAAGAACTATGAACATTTTAATATTAGGCGCAGGGCAAGTAGGGTCAACAACAGCTGCTCAGTTGGCCAAAGAAGAAAATAATGACGTTACAGTTGTTGATGTTGATCCTGAGAAGCTTGATAAGCTCGCTAGCAAATCTGATCTACGAGTTATTGAAGGAAATGCCTCATACCCTAAAACCCTAAAAGCTGCGGGCGCTGATAGTGCTGATATGTTAATTGCTGTGACCAGTAGTGATGAGGTTAATATGGTGGCCTGTCAGATTGTTTCAACCCTGTTTAATACGCAAACAAAGATAGCCAGAATAAGGGCTGCTGCTTATACAGACAGGCCAGAGCTATTCTCTGAAAATGATATACCTGTTGATTTTGCAATCAGCCCTGAGGACCTAATAACTGATTATATTATTGAAGTAATCCAACACCCTGGTGCTTTTCAGGTGCTTGATTTTGCTGGCGGTAAGATCAGAATGGTTGGGGTCAAAACCAAACAACAAGGCTTTTTGGTAGACAACCCTATTCGCTATCTACACGACCACCTTGGTAATGAAAAAGTAAGGATTGCAGCCATATACAGAGAAGGTCAAATGATTGCTCCTGAAGGTGACACAATCATTAGAAAGGGTGATGAAGTCTATTTTATTGCGGCGCCTGAAGACATTGACCACATGATTACTGAGTTCAGCCAAGACCAGGAAAAAGCAAGAAACATTGTTATTGCAGGCGGGGGTAGAATTGGGTTGAGGCTTGCGTCGAAGCTTGAGGACGACAACAATGTAAAGTTGATTGAAAAATCAACAGCTCGAGCAAAAAAACTGTCTGAAATACTAGAGTCGACAATTGTACTCAAAGGTGACTCTTCTGATGATGCCCTTCTTAAAGAAGAAAACATTGATAACAATGACGTGTTTGTAGCCACCACTAATTCAGAAGAGACAAACATCCTCTCAGCCATGGTTGCAAAAAAAATGGGGAGTAAAAAAGTAATGGCTCTTATCAATAAAGACTCCTTCTCTGGCCTAATGGAAACAGACAGTATCGATATTGCGATCTCTGCTGAACAGATCACAGTTAGCTCTTTGTTGTCACACATTAGAAAAGGAGACGTTGTAAAAGTGCATAGTTTAAAAAGGGGTGGTGCTGAGGCTCTTGAAGCTATAGCCCACAGCCATGAAAACTCAAACGTTGTTGGAAAGATGGTTGGGGATATTAATCTTCCTGAAGGCTCTTTTATCACGGCAATTGTTTCAAGCCAAGGTGAAATCAAAACAGTACATCACACAACATTTATTGAGGAAGATGATCATGTGGTTGTTTTTATAGACAACAGGGATACTATTACAGAAATAGAAACAATTTTTGAATAAACAGATAGGATGCTGTTGCGCCTATCTAAGAACATGATCTTAAAAAACTTTCAATCAGTGCAAAAAACCTTGGGTTTGTTATTAATGGTTTTTAGCTCGTCAATGCTGTTGCCTTTTCTTGTGGCCGGCTTGTTTGATGATGTTTACACTGCGTCATCTTTTTTAGCGTCGTTTTTCTTCACTCTTTTTTCTGGGCTTATAATGTGGTATCCCAGCAGGAAAACAACTGGTGAGCTTCGCCTTCATGAGGGGTTTATTATTGTTTCTATGTTTTGGGTGACATTAGCTTTGTTTGGGTCTATTCCTTTTTTAATGTTGCCTGAAAGCACCCTCTCTTTAACTGACGCTATTTTTGAGTCTACCTCGGGGTTAACAACAACCGGGGCAACTGTTCTCAACAACCTAGACTCACTACCGAAGGGGTTGTTGTTTTATAGGGCCCAGCTTCAGTGGCTTGGGGGGTTAGGAATTATTGTTTTAGCGGTTGCTGTTCTGCCTATGCTGGGGGTTGGTGGCATGCATTTATACAAAGCAGAATCTGCCGCTTCAGTGACAGAATCAAAACTTACCCCAAGGCAAAAAGAAACAGCCAGGTCATTAACAAGCATTTATGTTGTGTTAACTGTTTTCTGTGCTTTAGGGTATTTACTTGGAGGTATGTCGTTTTTTGATGCTGTTTGTCATGCTATGACCACTGTCGCAATTGGTGGTTTTTCAACCCACGATGCTAGCTTTGGTTTTTTTCAGGGTTCTTCTTTTATTTATTGGGTATCAAGTATTTTTATGTTATTGGCTGGTATAAATTTTTCATTGCATTTTTTTGCTTGGAAAAATAAAGCTCTAACTACCTACTTAGCAGATTCTGAGTTTAAGGCCTACATTGTTTTACTATTAACCGTGGTGTTTATAGCTGGGGTTTCATTGTTGGTTAGCCAAACTCAAACCCAATCACCAGCCACATTCACCGAGTTGTTTTTTCAGGTGGTCTCTATAGGAACAACAACCGGTTATACCACAGCGGGTTATGGTTACTGGCCGGTGTTTATTCCCTTTTTATTGCTTTTGGTAAGTTTTGTTGGTGGGTGTGTGGGCTCCACTGGTGGTGGTCTAAAAGTTGCTCGGTGTTTAATCCTCTTAAAACAAGGGTTAAGAGAGGCTAAGCGGCTGGTTCACCCTAGCGCTGAGATTGCCGTAAAAATAAACTCGAAAGCAGTAGATCAAAAAATCTTGGATTCTGTTTGGGGGTTTATATCAGCCTATGTGGTTATTTTGGTGGTGTTCACACTTACCCTTTTAGCGTGCGGCCTAGATGAGCTAACCGCCTTCTCTGCAGTCACTGCTTCGCTAAATAATCTTGGGCCTGGCTTGGGCGAGGTTTTTGTAAACTACACTGATTTATCTTTATTGCCTAAATGGGTTTGTATCGCTGCAATGGTCTTGGGTAGGTTAGAAATTTTTGCTTTGTTAGTGCTCTTTACCCCAACATTCTGGCAAAACTAACTGTTCATGAGTTTGTTTAAAAAGCTGTTACAAAGCTTTAACACCATTAATATTGTTGTCGGCAAGGCCGTTTCTTGGTTGGTTTTAATTATGGTGGGCATTGTTTTTAGTGTTGTGGTCATGCGGTATGTTTTTTCTACTGGAAGGATTTGGGTGCAAGAACTGGTGCTTTGGATGCATGCCGCAGTTTTCTTGTTGTCAGCGGCCTACACATTGAGCGAAGACTCGCATGTTCGTGTTGATGTTTTTTTTAGGCAGTGGAGTCTTAAAACCCAAAGCCGTATTAATCTTATTGGTAGCGCGTTATGTTTGTGTCCCGTGTCTTTGTTTTTGGTGTTTGGCTCTCTGGACTATGTGGCCAGCTCTTGGGAGTTAAAAGAGGCCTCTAAAGATGCTGGGGGTCTTGTTTATCCTCTTATACCTTTATTAAAAACAATGATCCCTGTGTGTGGGGCAATGTTGTTTTTTCAGGCTTTGTTTATTGGTCATCGCTCAATTCAGGAAATTCAAAATGATTGAATCTGTTCTTCTTTTTTTTACTGTGATTGTGTTTTTATTAGCTGGTTATCCGGTGGCCTTCACTTTAGCTGGAGTGGCCTTATTGTTTGCTGGTATTGGCTTAGTTACTGGTAATTTTGACCCTGGCTACCTTAACGCTCTCCCAAGCAGGTTGTTTGGGATTATGACAAACGAAACATTAATTGCTGTGCCGTTATTTGTTTTTATGGGCGTCACTCTTGAAAAAGCTAAGATCGCAGAAGATTTATTAGAAACATTAAGCTCATTATTTGGAACCTATAGGGGCGGCCTTGGTTTAGCGGTAATAATTGTGGGTATGTTGTTAGCAGCCAGCACGGGGATAGTTGGTGCCACTGTTGTCACTATGGGGCTTTTATCTCTTCCAACCATGTTAAAGCGTGGTTATTCTCCTGAAATTTCAACCGGTGTTATCGCCGCATCAGGAACTCTGGGTCAAATTATACCCCCCTCTATTGTCTTGGTGTTATTGGGGGATGTGCTCTCTTCAGCCTACCAACAATCGCAACTCCAATTAGGGATTTACTCGCCCAAAACAGTTTCGGTTGGTGATCTTTTTGCCGGAGCACTTATTCCTGGGTTAGTTTTGGTGGGGTTGTATATGGTTTATGTTGTTTTCATTTCTATAACAAAACCTGAAAGCATGCCTTCTGTTGAGCCTACCCTTAAATCAAAAAAGACATTGTTCATTGATCTTGTTTTTGTTTTAGCGCCTCCTTTGTTTTTAATGGTCGCTGTTTTGGGATCAATTATAGGTGGGTTAGCAACCATTACTGAGGCTGCTGGGGTTGGTGCTGTGGGTGCTTTGTTTTTAGCTGGAATAAAAAAACAACTAACCATTAGTGTTTTAAGAAATGTTTCACAAGAAACTGCCAAGCTCACCAGTATGGTGTTTTTAATTTTAATCGGGGCGTCAATTTTCTCACTTGTTTTCAGGGGCTATGAGGGCGATGAGTTGGTTCGATCTTACTTATCCTCTGTTCCAGGAGGTGTTGTTGGAACAATAGTTGTGGTGATGTTGGTAATGTTTATTTTGGGGTTTGTTCTTGATTTTATTGAGATTACTTTTGTGGTGGTGCCTATTGTTGCGCCGGTAATTTTAGCTCTGGGTGTTGACCCAGTTTGGTTGGGGATCCTGATCGCCATCAACCTGCAAACGTCATTTTTAACACCGCCGTTTGGTTTTGCTCTGTTTTATCTTAGGGGTGTTGCCCCAGAGGAAATAGAAACAAAATCCATTTACAAAGGGGTGCTTCCGTTTGTGTTAATTCAGTTGTTTATGTTGTTTTTAATTGCTCTCTTTCCAGAGTTGGTAACCTGGCTGCCAAACAAAATATACGGTTAACCGCCGTCGCCGCCGCCGTCGCCTGCGACCACCATTGCCGCACCACCGTCACCACCAGAAGCAGAAGCAATTACAGAAAACAACGCCATTTGATCGATGCCGTTACCACAGGCTGCTGTTATTTTATCCTGGGTAAAGTTTACTAATTCTGGAATCTCTGTGCATTCTCCTGATGTTTGGCTCACCCCAAAAGTTTTATTCTTAGAAATTAGATAAATTTTATTCTGTGCTATAGCCAACACATATTGTGTTGTGTCATGCCATTTTTTAAATTTTGTTTCAAATAATAAAGAGCCTGTATTCCCACAAAGCTTACAAATATGTCCCTTGTGGTTAAAAAAATAAATATCTCCATTGTGATATGCGGGAACTATCCAGCCTTTAATGTCCTGGGTGTGCCAAACCTCTTTGCCTGTGTGGGCATTTAATAATTGATGGGAGTTTTTTGTTTGCCAAGAATTCATGCTTTGAACCAATATGTTGTCTCCACATGTGGTAATAATATAAGGAGTATCTTCAACAGTCCTGCTCCAGGCTACCTCCTTTGTGTCCATGTTATATCTGGCAACAGTTTTTTTTGGCCTAAAAATACTTCGTTTGATGAGCTCATGCTTGTTCCTTTTTTGTGTTGGTTATTATATTTTGAGAGCTCTCGTGTTCGTCCATATGGGGTGTTGGGCAAGAAGGAATAAGGGTGTTATGAGTCAATCCTAAAACTGGGAACGCTAAAAAAAATAATAGTACGGCTAGCCTCATTCGTATCTGTTTTTCAGAAGAGCGTATTCAGAAATTTTTGTCCATTTTTCAACCGTGTCTTTATATTCAGAAAACGACTTATATATTTTTGCAAACTTGGGGTCTTTAGTAATTATTTCTGCAATTATTTCTTCTGCTTTTTGTTTAAAGGCATCCATGACATCTTTAGGAAATGGAGCAATCTTTATGTCTTCCATCGTTTCAATTTGTTTTAAAGAAAACGCATTTCGTGCCATAAACTCTGCCAACATACTGTCGTTGGTTGCGCTTGCTGCAATATCAATTATTGTTTGTAAGTCTTCTGGAAGACCATCGTAAGCCTCTTTGTTTACAATACACTCAAGCGCTGGGCCGCCTTCATGCCAGCCCGGGTAATAATAGTGTTTGGCCACCTTGTGAAAACCAAATGTTAGGTCGTTATAGGGGCCAATCCACTCAGCAGCATCGATGGTGCCTGTTTGGAGTGCGGTAAAAATTTCTGATCCTGGCATTGCCACAGGGGTTCCGCCGTTCCGCCTTAAAACCTCTCCGCCAAATCCTGGGATTCTCATCTTTAAGCCCTGAAGGTCTTGAACAGAGTTTATAGGCTTTTTAAACCAACCCCCCATTTGACATCCTGAATTTCCTGCTGGATACGGCCTTAGATTAAAGGGTTCATATAACTCTCTATAAAGTTCCATTCCACCCCCATAATAAAGCCAACCGTTCATCTCCATGGCATTTAATCCAAAAGGCAATGTTGTAAAAATCTGTGTTGCTTCACTTTTGCCGCGCCAATAATAAGCAGCGCCGTGTCCCATTTCAGCCCCACCACTTGAAACAAAATCAAATGACTCAAAGGCTGGCACCAGCTCTCCGCCAGCAAAAACTTTAATTTTTATTCTGCCACCCGAGGCTTTTTCAATATTTTTAGCCATCCTCATTGCTCCCGTGCCCAATCCTGGAAAGTTTGGCGGCCAGGTGGTGACCATTTTCCATTTATAGGTCTCTTTGTTTGCAGCCTTGATTTGGCTCGAAGCGGCAAGTCCTGCAGTCCCAATTAGCAAGTCTCTTCGTTTCATTGTTTGTCCTAGTTTGTTTGGTGGATTATTAATGATAGTAAATCATATTCTTTAATTATTATGGTATTTTTAACTGGTGATTGCATTAATACAAAGAGTTTCAAGCGCGTCTGTCGTAATTGACCAAAATGAGGTGTGCTCAATAGATATGGGTTTATTGGTTTTGCTTGGAATTAAGACGCATGACTCAGCTGCAGTTACTCAAAAGCTCTGTGACAAAATTATCTCTCTTAGAGTCTTTGATGATAGTGCTGGGAATATGAACCTAGATATTCAATCGGTGGGTGGGAGCGTTTTAGTGGTGCCTAATTTTACGCTTGCAGCAGATACATCGAGAGGCAACAGACCTGGGTTTTCCACCGCTATGTCGCCGGATAAAGCAGCGCCGTTATTTGAGCTTTTTATGAAGAAACTACAAACCACATACCCCAAAGTTAAACAGGGTATTTTTGGGGCTGATATGCAGGTGCATTTGGTCAACGATGGACCAATAACAATTTCATTAGAAACAAAAAATCCATGATATGATTGTGAAAAGCAACTAAGGATATTTAAGGGGCAAACACATGGGTGCAAGCGGAATCAGTATATGGCAGCTTTTAATAGTGCTTTTAATTGTGGTGTTAGTGTTCGGAACCAAAAGACTCAAAAGTCTTGGCGGTGACATGGGCAGTGCGATTAAAAGTTTTCGTAAAGGTATGACAGAGGCTGAAAAAGCAGAGACAGAACTATCCAATATTGGAGACGAGCTCTCAACCTCTGCTGAAGAAGAGTCTTCAAGCAACGACGAAGACAGTCACCACTAAACCAATATGTTTGATATTGGTTTTTGGGAGATGCTGTTATTATGCGCCCTTGGTTTAATTGTCCTGGGGCCAAGTAGGTTACCAGCGGTTGCACTAAAAATAGGTACATATTTAGGCAAAGCACGCGCTATGGTGAACTCATTTAGCAGACAAATGAGGCAAGAGATTGAGCTAACACCCAACCGACCAATGTCACCAAAAGACAACAAACCCGACCCTGATAAAGATTAGTCTTTATGTCCAAAGAAGAGTTACAAGAAGACACTCTGAAAGAAGAGCTACAAGAAGACACTCTGTTGTCACACCTCGTTGAATTACGTACAAGATTGCTGAAAGCGGGCGGCGCTGTTCTGCTCTTCTTTGTTGTTTTAGCTCCTTTTTCAGACATTGTGTTTAAACAGGTTGCCCTTCCGTTGATGGAGAAATTACCGGAAGGCTCAACAATGATAGCAACACAGGTTGCCTCACCTTTTTTAACGCCGTTTAAAACCACAATGTTTGCTGCCTTGTTTTTGGCTATGCCTGTTGTGTTATATCAATTATGGGCCTTTGCAGCTCCCGGGTTATACAAAAAAGAGAAAAGGTTTGCGGTGCCTTTGTTGGCCTCAAGTATGGCTTTATTTTACTTGGGTGCTATGTTTGCTTATTTTGTTGTTTTCCCTTTAATGTTTAGTTTTTTTACCTCTGCTGCTCCAGCGGGTGTCGCTGTAATGACAGACATATCAAGCTATTTGGATTTTGTTTTAGTTTTGTTTTTTGCATTTGGGATGGCTTTTGAGGTGCCTATTGCAACTGTTATTCTTGTTTGGTCAGGGCTAACCTCGATAGAGTCATTAGAAAAAAACCGGGCCTATGTTTTTTTGGGCGCCTTCATTGTGGGCATGTTGATTACGCCCCCAGATGTGATTTCACAAACCTTATTGGCTGTTCCTGTTTACTTGCTTTATGAGTGTGGCATTCTATTGTCTAAGGTTTTAAACAACAAAGACAATCAGGAGATTTAGTAAAGATGAACACTGAAAACACAACAGCTAATGAAGGTTTTTTTGGTCACCCTATTGGTCTTAGAACTCTTTTTTTAACCGAGATGTGGGAACGCATGTCTTATTATGGAATGAGGGCTCTTTTGGTTCTATATATGACCGGGGCTCTTACGGGGTTCAACCCGGGTCTTGGTTGGAGCAGCATTGAGGCTCAAGCTATTTATGGGATTTATGTGGGCATGGTTTATTTTATGGTTATCCCTGGTGGTTGGCTCGCTGATAATATTTTGGGGCATCAAAAGGCGGTTTTATACGGCGCCATAATTATAGCCTTAGGGCATTTCACGCTTGCGCTGCCGCTAGAGCAAACATTCTTTTTAGGGCTTATTTTTGTGGTGTTAGGAACGGGCTTATTAAAGGGTAATATTTCTACCATTGTCGGGAAGCTTTATAAAGATGAAGATGACCGACGTGAGTCTGGCTACACTATTTTTTATATGGCCATAAACATAGGCTCCACACTTGGTTTTTTAGTCTGCTCGTACCTTGGAGAAAAAATAGGTTGGCATTGGGGCTTTGGTGCCGCCGGGTTTGGAATGGCTTTTGGGGTAATACAATTTGTTCGTTCAAAAGGTTTGTTGGGTTCTGCGGGGCTTGCGCCAAACCCCCATAGTGAAGAAAAACGATCTAAGCTAGTTTTTCGCACAAAAATAAGTTTGGTGTTAATGATGACAGTTATTTTGGGCGGCTTGCTTGGCCTCTATACAATTGATGCAAGAGCTTTTGCTGAAGGCTTTTATTATTTTCTGTCTTTTGTTGCTGGGACTTATTTTCTTTATTTGTATTTTTTTGCCGGCCTAACTAGCGCAGAAAAAAAGAACCTTGTTCTGTTGTCGCTTCTTTTTATAGGGGCCGCAGCTTTTTGGTCTGGTTTTGACCAGTCTGCAAGCTCCTTGAGCATTTTTGCTAGAGATTACACTGACCTGTCAGTAAGCGGTTATATCATCCCCATTGGCTGGTTACAGTTTGCAAACCCAGTTTTTGTGGTGATTTTCGCTCCTCTTTTTGCGGGAACCTGGATGCACCTTGCAAAAAGAAACTTAAACCCCTCATTACCAATTAAGTTTGCATTTGCTTTAGTGCTTATGGCAATGAGCTTCATGGTTATGCTTTACGCTGTTGATCTAGCTATTGTTTCTTCGCCGGTTGGTATGCGGTGGTTGATTATTACTTATTTACTCCAAACATGGGGTGAATTAGCATTATCCCCAGTTGGTTTAGCAGCTTTTTCAAAGTATTCACCAAAGAAATACGTTGGCCAAATGTTTGGCCTTTGGTTCACAGCATCGGCAATTGGTGGAGTATTAGCTGGGTTGTTGGGCGGTGATGCTCTTGGCTCTGGGCTCGACAGTGTTTCCCCCGTGTTCAGCTTTATGGTTAAGTACTACCTGTTAATCGCAGTGGGGTTAATTGTTTTGTCTTTTGTTATAAAGACCGCAAAAAATACTGCAAAATAGTTAGTTTTTGTAAAATAACAACAATATCTTAATTATTCTTGTATTTTTAATTGGATTTTCTTACTTGCTCGGTTACATTATTAGTCGATATCAATTATGTTATTTCAATAAATTCAATAAAGGGGAAGAATGCATGAAACATATTAATCGCTTCATTGTGGGAATTAGTCTCACAATGTTTATCGCGACACCAAATCTCTTTTCTCAAGTGCTTGAGGAAATCGTGGTTACGGCGCGTAAAAAAGAAGAAAATTTACAAGATGTTGCTATTACAGTTACAGCCATTCAAGGGGACACGCTTGAGCGGTTAGGAATAAAAGACCTCAGCGATATTACTAAAATGGATCCGTCATTAACTTATGACAAGGGCTTTGCCCCAGATGATATTAGAATTGCAATTCGAGGCATTATGAACATGCGTGGTCGTCCTGTTGTTGCTAATATTTTTGACGGCGTTGATATTTCAAGCGAAGCTATGGCTACTGCTGGCTCGTCTTCTTTAATCTCTCCTAGAATGATGGACATTGAAAGAGTTGAAATTGTTAAAGGGCCACAAGTGGCTCTTTTTGGAAGAACAGCTTTTGCCGGAGCCATTCAATATGTAACCAAAGACCCCTCAGAAACATTTGAAAACGTTGCAAGTCTTGATATTGCACAAGACGGTTTTCATGAAGCCAGGATAAGTTCTTCTGGACCGATATCAGACACTGTGGGTTTTCGCTTTAATGCTCTTGCGTGGGATTTTGATGGCTTTCACCAAAATTCTAACACTGGAGCTAATGTGGGCGGTGGTGAAGGCGTTGGCGCTTCACTTACTTTTCTTATAGAGCCAAATGACAAACTAAGCATTAAAACTCGTCTCGACTATGTAATCGACGAGTATGATGCACCTGCGCAAGCAAAGGTAAATGGAAACGTTATCCGGCCAGTGCCGGATGCAGCCAGCAGATGTAATGGTGGTTTTATTCGTGACGCAAGCTGTGATGGTGACGCTATGTGGTTAGAGCATGTAATGGGCTTTACGCCAGCACAAGCTGGTTTAATTCCTTATGCCTCTCCTTGGTATCCATTAATGCCTGCTTATCCGGGCGGACCTATGGTTCCAAATGCAACACTGGCTGGTTATGGAAGCACCGGAACCAATGTTGATAGAAACACTGGAATCAATTACGTGGGTCACTTTGATGACATGGAACACCGGGACTATGATGGTTATTTCCCAGACGGGGATGCGCTGACTATTGCTTTTGATCGTAACGAAGCGCATGGAGGCTACAACGCTGGCAGAGACATGTTTGGCTCAACAAAAGAAGGTTCAAGAGCTCAAGTTAATATTAGCTACTCTGGTGATACTGTTGACTTCAACTCATGGACGCATATAGCAAACATGGACGTGTCTCAACAATACGATATTGACAAAGAGGTCTTACCTTGGCACTTGGTTGAGTTGAATGTTTGGGGGCCAACCAAACTGTTTAGCCAAGAGCTCAGGATGGCCACTAAAAATGATGGTCCTTTTAATATGTCCGCGGGTGTCCTTTATTGGCACGAAAAGATGACGCAAAACTCAAACAACATCACGGGTATGGCCCATGGTTCGAATTGTTTTGTTAGGCTTACTAGAGATTATTTTGGCAATGTAGTAAAAGTTGAAGACCTTGGTTTATCTTACTTCCAAGGCCCTTGTGGCTATACTGATACCGATATCGCGCCGCATGCTGCAGGCTTAGGTGCTGCCAGACCTGTTACGCCTTTGGAGAGAGACATAAATCATGCGTCTATATACTCAGTGTTTGATTATGATTTCTCTGAAAAAGTGACTGCTTCTTTAGAGTTACGTTGGACTGATGAGCGCGAAAAGATGAGTGGCCCTGTTTATAACGGTAACGGTGGTGTTGATAGCTGTGCTGAAAATCCATACGCAAGTTGTATTGATGCGCCGTCTGCTGGTCCTGGCTCTGTCACGATCTGTGGCAGTGGTACCCGTTGTGATTTTGTTGGTATGGCTTATGTAAAAGTCCCCTCTACCTTGCCTGCGGGCTGGAGAGGTTATTCACCCGTTCCGATGACAAATGAAACCTTTAGAACCGGTGGGCAGTATATATCGCCAAAATTAACTGTTAGTTATCAGATGGCTGATAATATTTTACTTTTTGGTTCTTGGGCTGAAGCCAGGAAGCCTGGTGGATTTTCAACCTTAGCTGTGGGTGCCTTTAGTTTAGACCCTAACGCTGACGGAAACCCAGAAGAAATCCTGTTTGAGGAAGAGGTTATGGAGGTTACTGAACTTGGGTTTAAGTCTGTTTTACGAGACGGTTCTCTAAGGGTTAATGGGGCTATCTTTTTTGAAGATTACACAGACCGACAAGTTAGTGTTCAAAAAATTATTGGGAACCAACTTGGAAACGTTATAAAAAACGCATCTGGTGGGGAGGTTTTTGGAGCTGAGATTGATATGGCATTGGCTGTTAACGATAAACTAACCTTATCAGGCGGCTTTACTCTCCTAGACTCTAAATACACTGACTTTAAACTCAGCTCTACTGGGGCTGGCGAAATATCTCGCGCGGGGAATTGTGTAATAACAGAAATAGCGGGTGAGACCACTTGTGTTATTGATCGAACGGGCAATGTTTTTGAAAGAGCGCCAAACCTTGCCGCTAATATTAACCTAAACTTTACTGATGAATTGCGGGACACTGGCGCTATGTTTTTTACTGAGCTTAACGCCAGATATCAAGACGATCGTGCGGTTGATTTTGATAACAACGCCTGGTTTAAAGAATATTGGAGACTTGACTTCAGGGCAGGCATCGAAAAAGGCAATTGGAAAGGAACGCTTTATGTTAAAAACGTACTCGATGATGACACTGTAGTTTCAGGTGGAAACGGTCCTGATATTGGTAACTCAGACTTTAGATTTGGCATGGTGTTTACCGATTGTGCTTTATTCCCCGGTGGGGAACATGTCCCCGGTGGTGGGGGCGTGAGTGGTGGTTGTTTTGTCCCAGGGCAAAACCCCAATGGGAAACAGTTTGCGCCTAGCGTCACTGCGGCACCAAGTATTGGTAACGCTTGGTATGCAAGCATTCCTGATCCAAGGCAAGTTGGGTTAAGAGTCACGTACAGCTTTTAATAAGAAGCTCTAACTAACAATAAGCCCCCTTCTTGTATGGGGGCTTATTTTTTTCTGAACGATAATTCTTCGTTGGTTATTCCTTGTTGGTATAACCAGTCTTTTATTGCATGTCCTGTCCCGCTTGGCCACGGCCTAACATCTTTAATTTTAACAATTTTATAATCAACCAGCTCTGTTAAATCCAATGTTATATCGCCCTCTTCAACAACAACATCATAAGCAATGATTACCTGGTTCATTTGAAAAAAACTGTAGACGCCAACCAATGACTTGACCTTGCCATTTAGTCCTAACTCTTCTTTTACCTCTCTTAAAGCACCCTCTTCGGCTGTCTCACCAGGCTCATGAAATCCTGTAACAAGGCTGTACCAATGTTTTGGCCAACCAATGGCTTGGATTAAAATTACCTCGTCTTTACGATGGGTAATAGCGGCAAGGACTGGTGTTGGGTTGTTCCAATGAACATATTCACAGTTCTCTTTTTGGCAGCTCTTTCGTTTCATGCCCCCCTCTATGGTTTCGCTTAACGGTGAAGAACAAATTGGGCAAAACTTATATTCAAAAGAATCCATACGCCATACTCTAACTGATACAAAGCCTATTAATAGATTTTTATAACCACTAGACACCTAGAGATCATCCTTAAAACAAGGGATAATGGTTTGTTTAAATTTGGAGCAGCTTATGTCTGTTTATTTGGTTTCGGTTTGTGAAATAACAAACATGAATGAGGGGTTAAAAGAGTACGCACAAAAATCTGCTGAGCTTATCCAAAAGTTTGGTGGTTCTTATGTTGTAAGGGGTCCGGCAAACGAGGTTTGTGAGGGCGAGATGTTAAACAACAAAAGTGTTATTATCACCGAGTTTCCTGATGTTGAGTCTGTGCATGCTTTTTGGAACAGCGATGAATATCGCGCTATTAAACCAAAAAGAGAGGGCACCGGTGTTTATGACATAGGGATTTACCCAGGGGTTGAGTAATTATTATG
>Ga0209445_1000137_pt1 | contig 39083 bp, 30 predicted proteins | sample MarorgKNORR_S2LV_4_FD_188223 | JGI IMG/M metagenome (GOLD analysis project Ga0209445, IMG submission 188223) | Marine microbial communities from the Southern Atlantic Ocean, analyzing organic carbon cycling - NADW_A/KNORR_S2/LV (SPAdes) (version 2) | ecosystem: Environmental > Aquatic > Marine >... | reverse complement strand
CCCGTCCACGTGTCCATAGACCGCGGATCCGGCGACAACCACACTGGCGCCGGCCGCCTGCAGCTCCCCGACGTTGCCGGCATCCACGCCACCATCGACCTCCAGCTCGGCTGTGCTGCCCATCTCGTCGAGAAGCGTGCGCGCATCCCTGACCTTAGCGGTGCTCGCAGAGATGTAGGACTGCCCCCCGAAGCCCGGGTTCACGGACATCACGAGCAACAGGTCGATGTAGGGAACGACATCGGTGAGCGACGCGAGTGGCGTGGCGGGGTTGATCGCGACGCCTGCTCGAGCACCTAGCTCGCGGATCCGTTGAACGGTGCGATGCAGGTGTGTGCACGCCTCCGCGTGCACGGTCAGCCAATCCGCGCCAGCGTCCACGAAAGCCTCCAGGTAACGATCGGGTTGTTCGATCATCAAATGAACGTCGAGCGGCAGATCGGTCGCTTTTCGGGCACCCGCCGTGATAATCGGACCGATCGTGATGTTGGGCACGAAATGGCCGTCCATGACATCGACATGGATCCAGTCGGCTCCCCCCGATTCGACCGTCTGGATTTCGTCCGCCAAGCGTGAGAAGTCACAGGAAAGGATGGAGGGAGCAATTTTCATGCGTGGCGCTCCCGGACCTCGATACCGTCCTCGGAGGCCAGAATCGCGACGTCGGCGATGCCGAGGAAGAAGCCCGTCTCAATGACGCCCGCCCTACCCTGAAGCGCCGCGTCGAGTCCCGCCGGGTCATCGATTCCCTCCGGGAAGCGGCAGTCCAACAGGAGGTTGCCGTTGTCGCTGCGCAGCGGGAGCACGTCGTCGGACCAGCGCGTCTTGACCTCGGCGCCCAGGCCCTCCAAGAATCTGGCATGTGTCCCTGAAGCCCATTCAACCACTTCGACCGGCAGCGGCGACAGGGTGCCGAGACCCTCTACCGCTTTGCTTCCGTCGGCGATGATCACCACGTGGTGCGAGGCCTGCGCGACCATCTTCTCTCGGAGTAGCGCGCCACCCATTCCCTTGATCAGGTCGAGATCGGGCGACACTTCGTCAGCACCGTCGACCGTGAGGTCGACCTTCGCGCGGTCGGCGAGCCCGATGAGTTCGATGCCGGCCTTGCGCGCTTCGCGGCCGGTCCAAATCGACGTGGGCACCCCGACGATGTCGGAGAGCGCACCCTGGGAGAGCTTGGTGGCGAGCAGATCGAGGAAATGAGCCACGGTGCTCCCGGTCCCCAGGCCCAGGACCATCCCACTCTCGACGTACTCGAGCGCGCGCTCGGCCGCCTGACGCTTCAGTGCTTCCGCTGGCGTGAGTTCCATCTCGCTCCTCGGAGGTCCTCTAGTCCAAAAATCCGCCGCAATGTAGGTAGCGGCGAGTGCCGTTACTAGGCGTGGACCACGGTAGCCGCCGTGGTTGACACCTCCGGTAGCGCCCGCGAACATTGCCCCCGTGGACATGGGCGCGCGCGGATATCGGTATTACTGGTTTGCTCCTTGGAGGGGAGCCCGGAATCCGCGCGTGTAGCGACTGAGGCGACACGTAAGGCGACCGAGGCTCCCGACATCCGTCGGGGGCCTTTTTTTGTCTGAGAGGACGAACAGAAATGATTATCGTGACCAAGAAGGGCGTGACTCAGGACCAGCTCGATCACATCCGGGAGCGCATCGAGTCGCTCGGACTACGCACGCACATGTCCCGGGGAGAGAGTCGAACCGTCATCGGGTGCCTCGGCGACGAGTCCCTGCTCGAGCACGTACCGCTGCTCTCGATTCCCGGCGTCGAGGCGGTACACCAGGTGCTCAAGCCCTACAAGCTCGCGTCCAGGGAGTTCTCGCCGGAGCCCACCGAGGTAACGCTCGGCGACACCGCGATAGGTGGAAACGAGCTCGTGGTCATCGCCGGACCGTGTTCCGTGGAACCCGGTGACATGCTGTCCTCCACCGCTCGCCACATCCGCGCCGCGGGCGCGCGCGCGCTGCGCGGCGGTGCGTTCAAGCCCCGCTCCTCTCCCTATTCCTTCCAGGGCATGGCCGAGGACGGCCTCAAGATGCTTGCCGACGTGCGCAGCGAGACGGGACTGCCGATCGTCACGGAAGTGATGGACACGCGTCAGGTCGACCTCGTCGCCTCGTACGCGGACGTGCTTCAGATCGGAGCGCGCAACATGCAGAATTTCTCGTTGTTGACCGAAGTGGGTCGACTCCGGCGCCCCGTGCTTCTGAAGCGTGGCATGTCGGCCACGTTGAAGGACCTGCTGCTTGCAGCGGAATACGTCATGAGCCAGGGCAACTCAGACGTCATCCTGTGCGAGCGTGGCATCCGCACGTTCACCACCGAGACACGCAATACGTTCGACCTGGCCGCCATTCCGGTCCTCAAGCGCGAGACGCACCTCCCGGTCATTGCCGACCCGTCACACGCGGGTGGCCGACGCCACCTGGTCGCCCCGCTGTCCTATGCGGCCATCGCTGCCGGCGCCGACGGCCTGATCGTCGAGGTGCACCCTGATCCGGAGACCGCCACTTCCGACGGGGACCAATCGCTCGATTTCGCGGAATTCGACGCCTTCATGGACGGCTTACGTCCGTTCGTTGTTGCCGTGAAACGAGGGCTGGCCGCGCGCGCTTGAAGCGCCGTCGGGCCTGTAGCTACCCGGCCAGATTCAGCAGCCGCGTGAACTTGATCACGAAGGATCGCTCGAGCGGGCCCCTGGGGATTCCGGTCTCGAGAATCGATCCGGTGTGGCGCAGGTCGTTGTAGACGAGAAAGAGCCCTGTGCCAGCCGTATTGAGCCAGCCGAAGCGGATATTGCCGGAGAAAGAATCCGATTGATCGCTGTACTGGAGTAGCGACTGCAGGTAGATACTCGGTGTGAAGCTGTAGGCCGCTTTGAAGCTGATCAGTGATGTCTGAAAGTCGCCCTGGTCCAGAGTCACGTCGAACCAGTTGACGCGCAGGCTCGCCACGAAGGTGTCGCTCACTCTCGCGTTCACCGTCGTCCCGGTTCCGTACCGCGTACCGTTGTAAAAGCCACCGATATCGATGTTGCCTTCCACCGAAAGAGGTGCGCTCAGGTCCGTGTTGAAGCGGAAGCCCCAGTCCGGGTTGTCGTATGTGCCGGCTGGGATGAAGATGCCGTCCGAGATCTCGAAGGGCTCGCGCAGGCCCTCTCGACGAAAGTTGACACCAGGCAGCTGAAAGAAGGCCCCGTTGGCGAACTCGAAGTGGGAGTCCAAATGCCAATGGCGGGTCTCGCTGAAGCCATCCAGCGATAGGTGCTCCCGGTAGGAGAAGTGTGGCCGCAGCTCCTTGAACCAATCGATCCCGTCGACGCGGATGTGGCGCAACCCGTACACGCTCCGGAACTGATGAGCGCCCCGTGGCGAGAAACCGACCTCCGGATTGAATCCCTCCCCAACACGTCGATATTGGGCTCTGAAGTCCCAGTCGCGCGAGGTCCACTGACCAGACAGCTCCAGGGACGTCTGATCATTCTCGGTGCCGGGGGTGCTGCTCGCGGCGACGTAGCCGTCCAACGTGAGAGCTTCCCCGATACCGAGCCGTCCATCGAGCGCCCCTGTGTAGTTGTAGTCGTCCGTGTCGTCGGTGTTGTAGCGGCTCACGAAGGCTCCGCCGATTCGGGTTCGATTGGGCAGCTCCTTCATCACCCGGACGACGCCGAAGTTGTTTGCTGGGGCGACGCTGTCGACCGACTCGGTCTGGATGTCGAGAAAACCCACCGTGAGGCCGGCGATGCGCCCGGTAATACGGCCCCCACCCAGGATCGGCACCGCCTGACCATCTGCGATCCCGATGCGCCGGCTGAAGAAGATCTCGTTGTTCTGTGCGGACCCGACAGCAAACGTGCCGGCGTTCTCCAGGAAGAACGGCCTCTTTTCGGGGAAAAATAGGCTGAATCGCGTCAGATTGAGCTGCTGCTCGTCCACCTCGACTTGGGCGAAGTCGGTGTTGTAGGTGAGGTCGAGCGTCAGACTCGCAGCAGATACGAGCTTGAGGTCGAACCCGACGTCACCGTTGTTGTCGTCTTCCGGACTCGAGTTGGCCGCGTAGACCCGGCGCCCAGAACCGAGCAGGTACGGGGTGAAGGTGCCCGTTCTACGGGCGGGAGCGTCGAATCCCTCGAGCACGCCGGCGCTCGACAAGCGAAAGACATTGAACTGCCGGGCCACCGGAGACCAAAACGACTCTTCGTTGTTGCGTCGGATCCGGCGCGTCACGTTGAAGCCCCAGCGCTGGGCCCCGCCGGAGCCATAGCGTAGTGTGGAAAACGGGATGCGAAACTCGGCGTACCATCCCTCGCCATCCCGGGTCGTCGCCACCTGCCAGCTACCGTCCCAATTCACGTTGAAGCCCCCTCCCGACCCGCTGCTTTGCCGTCTCCCCCCACCGCCACCACTGCCGCCGCTACCTCTCCCCCCGCCCTGCCCTTCACGCGTGATCTGCCCATCGTACTCGATGCCCGCGGGCGTGGTCGCGAACAGGAAGCCGTTTTGTCGGTCGAGATACGTGTCGAAGACGAGCAGCAACGCATCCGCGTCCTGAGGATTCGCGTCTCGGCGGGCTTCCCCGTACACGATGCCGTCAGCGTCCCGGTCGAACAGCCAAGCTCCGACGTAGACGGCCTCGTCGTCGTAGAGTATGCGCACCTCGGTGCGCTCGCTGACAGGCTCGCCCTCCATCGGGTCGCGCTGCACGAAGTCCCCGAGGGAACTCCCTGCCATCCACGAAGCGTCGTCCAAGATGCCGTCGATCGTCGGTGCTTCCTCCACACGGGTGGCGGTGGCGACAGGTGCGTCCTGGGCGAGCACTCGAGCGGGCGCAAAGACTGCGGGCCCGAGCGTGAACAGCAGGAAAGCGCGGGCCACGGCGGGTGTCGGCTTCATGTATTCGGGAAGGATCAGGGATTCTCGAGTTCGGCGAGGCGAGTGGCCACTTCCTGGAGCTGATCGCGCACGGCGCGCAGTGACGTGCCCCCGTCGGAGTCACGCGCGTCCGCGGACCGAAACCAATCGAAGACCTCGGCCACGTCCTGCTCGAACGCTTCGTGCTCCGCTTTCATGGCATCCAGCGGCAACTCAGAGAGAGAGACACCGGAGTCCTCTGATGTGCGGACGAGACGTCCCACCACCTCGTGGGTCGTGCGAAACGGCACACCCCGACGCACCAGGTAGTCCGCCAGATCCGTGGCCAGGAGTTGCGCATTCATCACCTCGAGCATGCGCTCCGGAACGAAGGTGGCAGTCTCCACGGCGCCTGCGACGGGCGGCAGCGTCAGGTCCAGGGTGTCCACGGTGTCGAAGAGCGCCTCCTTGTCTTCCTGTAGATCCCGGTTGTACCCGGTCGGAAGCCCCTTCAGCAGCGTAATCATCGTCGTCAAGTTGCCGGCGAGGCGGCCCGACTTCCCCCGCGCGAGCTCGGCGACGTCGGGATTCCGCTTCTGGGGCATCAGGCTCGAGCCCGTGCTATAACCGTCCGACAACCGAAGAAAGCCGAACTCCACGCTCGAAAAGAGCACCAGATCCTCCGAGAGCCGTGAAAGGTGGACTCCGATCATCGCGCCGGCGTATACCAAGTCACACACCCAGTCCCGATCGGCGACCGCATCGATGGAGTTCTCGCTCAGGCGCTCGAAGCCGAGCTCCTTTCGCAGCGCATCGCGGTCCACAGGAAATGGGCACCCGGCAATGGCACCCGAGCCCAGGGGCAAAACGGACGCGGCGTCACCGGCGCGGCGCACTCTCTCGATGTCGCGCAGAAACGCGAACACGTGCGCGAGCGCCCAATGTGCGGCGCGGATCGGTTGTGCTTGCTGGAGGTGCGTGTAACCGGGCATCACCGCGTCGATACCGCTCGCCGCGAGGTCGCGAAGTGCACGGCACAGTGCTCTCAAGTCGACCTCGATGCGCTTGGCGGAGGTCATGCCGTACGCCCTGACTCCCGTGGACGACTGGTCGTTCCGGGAGCGCCCGGTGTGCAGCTTGCCGGCGACATCACCGGCAGCTTCTCCGAGCATGCGCTCGATGACCGAGTGGATGTCCTCTTCCGGCGCGTCTCCGAGGCCGTCTTCATCGATCCGGGCTTCCACTACATCCAGACCGGACAGGATGGCCTCGACTTCCGCCTCCGTCAGGACTTGGGCCCCACCCAGCGCACGCGCCCATGCCCTGCTGCCGCGGATGTCCTCACGCCACAGGCGTTGGTCGATATGCAAGCTGAGGTTGAGCGGGACCATCTCGGGGGCCATCTCGCCCTCGAAACGCCCCCCCCACAGCGCAGCGGGAACAGGTGCCGCGGGGTCTGTGTCGCTCAGAGCGCCCCGGCCTCGACGACCTCTTCGGTCAGCTTGGAGACGGCCTGTTGGCTGGTCAGGTCCTTGCCGGCCATGGCTGCCGCAGCACGAATGGGCAGGCCGAAGAGACGGATGAAGCCGTCCGCATCCGCGTGATCGTAGGTGGCGGCACGGCCGAAGCTCGCGAGGTCCTCGCGGTACAGCGACACCGGGCTCTGCCGGGACGCTACGGAGCAGCAGCCCTTGAAGAGCTTGAGCCTGACCGAGCCGGTCACGTTCTTCGACAGAACGTCGGACATGGCCTGCATCGCTTCGCGCTCCGGGGTCCACCAACGGCCTTCGTAGATCATGTCGGCCCACCGCTGAGCGATTTCGTCCTTGAGGCCTTCGGCACGACGGTCGATGGTGATCGACTCGAGGTCCTTGATCGCCGCATAGAGCAGCGTGCCGCCCGGTGTCTCGTACACGCCGCGAGACTTCATGCCGACGAGACGGTTCTCGACCAGGTCTGCGCGCCCGACACCGTGCCGCGCCCCGACCTCGTTGAGAGTCTCGAGCAGCTGGACCGCGCCCATGGCCTCACCGTTCACCGATACCGGCACGCCGCCCTCGAAGGCGATCTCCACGTACTCTGCTTTGTCGGGCGCAAGCTCAGGTGCCAGAGTCCACAGAAACATCGACTCTTCCGGCTCGAATGCCGGGTCCTCGAGGGGCCCACCTTCGTGGGAAATGTGCCAAAGGTTCTCGTCTCTCGAGAATAGCTTGGTCTCGTCCACGCCTTCGAGCGGGATGTTGCGCTCATGCGCATACGCGAGTGCGTCCTCGCGGGACTCCAGATCCCACTCCCGCCACGGCGCGATGATCTTCAGATCAGGCGCGAGCGCCGCGTAACTGAGCTCGAAGCGCACCTGGTCGTTTCCCTTGCCGGTGCACCCGTGCGAAACGGCATCCGCACCGACCAACCTGGCGATTTCGACCTGACGTTGTCCGAGAATCGGACGCGCCATCGCAGTACCCAACAAGTACTTACGGCCGTAGACGGCACCTATCTTGAGCGTGGGCCAGACGAAGTCCTCTACGAACGGTTGGCGTAGGTCCTCGCCGTAGAAGCTGCTCGCGCCGGTCGCAAGGGCCTTGGCCTCGAGGCCATCCAGGCCACCCTGCTGGCCGACGTCGCCCGCCATACAAATGACTTCGGCCCCGTAGTTCTCCGTGAGCCATGGCACGATGACGGAGGTATCGAGCCCGCCGGAATATCCGAGAACCACCTTCATGATGATTTCCTCTAGCCGCGCTCAGCAGCGCGAGTAAAAAACCAGGGCCGGGGGTCGGAAGACCAACGCTTCCCGCCGAAGCTCTGGGGGGCACCTGCCCCTAACTGCCGCCCCCGGTCCCCTTTTTCAGTTCAAGCTTGCATGGCCGACATTGTCGGTCATGAAGAATAAATATTCACCGTGTATGCATTATGTCAAGCAGAATAGCGGACTGATGTCAGTGTAGAGGACGTGCCATCTGCTCGAGCCGTGCCTGAACCGCCGGGAGGAACTCGGGTTTGCGCAGAATGATGAGGATGGTGTCGTCCCCGGCGAGCGTGCCCAGGACCTCGTGCCACTCTTCCCAGTCGATGCCGGCCGCAACGGTTTGAGCGCCACCCTTCATGGTCTGCACCACCAGGAGGTGACCGACTCCCTCGGCGGATTGGAAAAGCGCTGGAAGCAGAGATTCCAATGACGGCGTGCTGTCCCACTCCTCAGGCACCGAATAGTGGGGCGCACCGTCCGCACCGGGCACTTTCACGAGACGCAATTCGCGCATGTCGCGGGAAAGCGTAGCCTGGGTCACGTCGGTGCCCTGCTTCTGCAGAAGCTCACGCAGCGATTCCTGGCTGGTGACGCGATGGTTCTTGAGAACCTCGAGGATTTGCGCGTGACGGTCGTGCTTGCTCACGCCGCCTCCTCCTCGACGAAGGCACGAACGCGCTCGGGCTCGAAGCCCATGCTGCGCTCCACCTCCACGCCGTCCCGGAAGATGATCAAGGTCGGGATGCTCCGGATGTCATACTTGGCGGCGACTTCAGGCGCGCGGTCGGTGTCCACCTTTGTCACCAGGACCTTACCCATGTGCTGGTGCGCGAGCTCGTCTACCAGGGGCGCGACCATCTTGCAGGGGCCGCACCAGTCCGCGTAGAAGTCGACCAGGACAGGCACGGACGCCTTCAGTACCGTGGCGTCGAAGTCGTCCTGCGCGACCTTCACGGGCCGGTCGAGCCGCATGGGCTTGCTGCATTCGCCGCACTTGGGGCGGTCCGCGGCGCGCGCGAAGTCCACGCGGTTCTGAGTACTGCAGAAGGCACAGCGCAGCGTGATGGGGCTTTGGGCTTCGGTCGTAGTCATGGACGCTCCACGAGGATTCCTAGCGCGAAACTATACTCCGATTCGTCCTACTCGCCAACGACTTGCGGCGTTTCGAGAGCGCGACCCAAGGGTGGCGGTGGCGTGTGACAATCGACATGATGCCGCCCTGATGAACGCACCGCGCTTCGACTTGGCTCGCTTCGAGCAGGCCCATGCCCGCATCGTCTCGGCAGTCCACCGGACACCGATGCTGCGGTCGCAGACGCTCTCCAACCGCATCGGTGCACCCGTGTACCTGAAGTGCGAAAACCTTCAGAAAACGGGCGCATTCAAGGTGCGAGGAGCCCTGCACCGGTTGCTCCAGCTCAGCGACGAGCAGCGCGCGCGGGGGGTCGCGACGATCTCGGCGGGCAACCACGCGCAGGCACTCGCCTGGGCGGCGACGGCTGCGGGCGTTCGCTGCCTGGTGGTCATGCCCGAGAGTGCGTCGCCCACCAAAATCCGGGCGAGTAGAGAATACGGCGCCGAAGTGATCCTACACGGTGACGCCAAGGCCGCCTTCACCAAGGTCTTCGAGCTCTCAGAAAAACGAGGGATGACGTTCGTGCACCCCTTCGACGACGAAGAGGTAGTGGCGGGACACGGGAGCTGCGGCTTGGAGATTGTCGACCAGTTGCCGGGCGTGCATACCATCGTCGTCCCGGTTGGAGGGGGTGGCCTCTCGTCCGCGATCGCGACCTCGGTAGCGGCAGCCAAGCCGGGCGTCGCGGTTTGGGGCGTCGAGCCCGAGGGAGCCCCGAGTATGCACCGCTCATTGCAGGCAGGCGAGGCGATCCATCTGGAGTCCGTCAGCACCGTCGCCGATGGTCTCGCGCCGCCAATGGCCGGTGTCCTGAACCACGAGCTGCTCGCGGCTCACGCACGAGGTGTGGTACTGGTCAGCGACCACCAGATCATCCGCGCGCTGAGGTTCATCGTCGAGCGCACCAAGCTGCTCGTCGAACCGTCAGGGGCCGCGGCGGTCGCCGCACTGCTGGAAGGCCACATTCCTGTGGGACCAGAGCAGCCAGTTGTTGCCGTGCTCAGCGGAGGAAACGTCGACCTTCCCTCTCTGTGCACTCTGTTGTCCGAGGGCATGGACTAGATGTGTAGGCTGGTCGCATATCTCGGTGCGCCCATAACGCCCGCGCATCTAGTGTTCGATGGAGCGCATTCGCTCTACGAACAGAGCTGGGCACCCCAGGAGCTGCTGCACGGAACGATAAACGCCGACGGGTACGGAGTGGTCTGGTACGCGGATGGGCGCCCCGCCCGCTTGGCGGAATCGCGTCCCATATGGTACAACTCAGACCTCCGTGGCACCCTGGCCTCGCTGTCTTCCGGCTGTATGCTCGCCGGGCTGCGAAATGGCACCCCGGGAATCCCGCTCGATCGTTCGGGCGTGCCACCGCTGGTATTCGAGAAGTGGAGCTTCATGCTGAACGGGTTCGTCCCGGACTTCCGGCTGCAGCACATGCGCGCCTTGCGAGCCGAACTCCCCGACGACCTGTACGCCGAGTTGAGAGGATCCTCAGACTCGGAGACGCTCTTCCTGCTGGCGGTGGCCGCCATTCGCGGGGGCGCTACGCTTCCGGAGGCACTCGAGCGCGTAGCCCAGACGGTCTATGACCGCGTAGGCCGAGAGACTGAAGCTCAGATGAACCTGATATTGAGCGACGGGGAGCGCATCGCAGCAGTGCGCAGCGGGACGCTGCTGGAAACCAACTCGCTCTATCTGGCGAAGCGCCCACCCTTTGCGCCCGACGGCATCGTGCTCGCGTCGGAGCGTCTCGATTCTGGTGCGGTGTGGGAACCCGTCGACGGGCATAGTTGGATCGAGATTGGCCCGCAACTGGAGGTGCAAGGCGAGGGGCTCTTCTTTTAGGAGAGCTTGTGGACTCCCACTTGGGACATCAACCCCTCCATCGCCTCGTAGGGCTGCGCGCCTACCACGGCGTAGCCGTCCGCGACGAAGGTCGGCACACCGGTCACGCCCATGTTCCTGGCCCGCTCCCAGTGGGCGTCCACGATGCTCCGGTACCGGCGCTCCTCCATCGCCTGGCACGCCTCGGCTGCATCCAGGCCCACGGTCGCCGCCACGTCCACGAGCACGTCGGTCAGCGCGAGGTTGCGAGCCTCCACGAAATAGGCTCGGAAGAGCGCGTCGTGCAGCGCGTCGGTGACACCGGCCTCATCCCCCCAGACTGCCAGCTCCTGCGCGAGGCGGCTGTTGTACGTGTGCGTTCGCTCCCCGTACTCTAGGCCCTCCTCCGCCATGAGCGCACCGAACCGGCGTTTCATGTCCTCGAGACCCGCTTCACGGCCGGCGAAGAGCTCGGCGAGTGGGCGCCCCTCGCTCGGAGTCTCCGGATGGAGGGGGAAATACGTGTAGCGCGCCGTGACGGCGTACTCCGCTTCGAGTTTGCGAGCGCGCCCGGCGCTCAGGTAACACCAGGGTCAGACGAAGTCGGTGAAGACCTCCAGGACGGCAGAATCGGGCACAGCAGTCACCTCATTGGTCCCCGGTGGGAAGCGCGAGCGCGACCAGTCGGCCCGGCGTGTCGTCGTCGCCGATCGCGACCACGATGTACTGTCGGCCATCGGACAGATAGGTCATCGGGGCGCCTGACGTGCCCGCGGCGAGCTCGATTTCCCACACTACGGACCCCGTCTGCTTGTCCCATGCGCGAAAGAACTTTCCGCCGGCGATGGGGAGGATGGAGAGCGCGTCCTCCGATCCCTCGCCGAGGAACAGCAGGGTTTTCGTGAGCATGGGGGCAGGCCGACCCCGCTGCCCGAGCCACGGCAGGTCGAGGTCGGCGAGCGCGGGATGGTCCCGCGGGCCGGGCCCGTTGGCTTTCATCCACAGGTGCTCGCCGGTGTTCATGTCGATCGCGGTGACGCGTCCATAAGGAGGCTTGAGCAGGGGCAGCCCTTGCGGCATGGGGACTTCGCGTGGGCGACCCCGGATGTAGCGAAAGTCCGAGCTGTCAGGGTCCGGCGGTGGTACCAGAGCAGTCACGCTCGGCGAGGTCACCGACGGGATGTACATCACGCCGGTCTCGGGATCGGTTGCCGCGCCGCCCCAGTTGGCGCCTCCGACCCAGCCTGGCATGAGGATGGTCCCCTGAGTCCCACCGGGAGCGGCGTCCTTCAGCGTGGGCGGAGTAAACATCGAGCCATAGACAAAGTCAGAGAGGATCTGTTCGGCCTCGGCGCGCAGTTCGGGGGTGAAGTCGATGAGGTCGTTGGTGGTTATGCCCTGCAGGTCGAAGGGCGCCGGGTGCGTGGGAAAAGGCTGCGTCTCGGCCGCGACTTCACCGGGCACGTTCGATGGCGGCACGGGCCGTTCTTCAATCGGCCAGAGCGGCTCTCCCGTCTCCCGATCGAACGCGAAGACAACGGCCTGCTTGGTCAACTGAGCAACCGCCTTCACCGGCGTTCCGTTCACGACGACATCGATCAGGATTGGCGCAGCGGGCGGATCGTAGTCCCACAGTCCGTGGTGCACCATCTGATAGTGCCACACGAGCTCGCCGGTCTCGGCGTCGATCGCGGCTAGGCTTTCGCCATAGAGGTTGTCGCCCAGCCTATGACCTCCGTACCAGTCGTTGGTGGTGGTCTTGAGCGGCAGGTACACGTGCCCTAGCCCTTCGTCGGCGCTCATGAGCGTCCACACGTTCGCGTTGCCGCTGTACGCCCAGGACGAGTCCGCCCAGGTCTCGATCGCGGGATCGTCCACCTCGGGAATGGGGCTGAAGCGCCAGCGCAGCTCCCCGGTGCGCACGTCGTAGGCGCGCACGTATCCAGGTGGTGCCGTCATCCAATTGCGGTTGGGTACCATCGCGGTGGCGCCGACGATCACGACGTCTCGAACGACGAGCGGCGCCGACGTCCATGTGAAGGTCTCGACGCGCGGGTCCGGGTCGGCGGCCAAATTCACGGCGCCCCCCTGCCCGAACGCGGCGTCCGGGCGGCCCGTGGCCGCGTCGATCGCGACCAAGTGTTCGCCTGAAGCGAGGTAGATCCGCTCCACGGTGCCGTCGCTCCAGTACGCGACTCCGCGGCTCGAGCGACCCGCAGGCTCGTCGCGCAGTCCTTCTGCGTAGGGGTCGTAGCGCCAGAGCTGCTGCCCAGTGGCCGGGTCCAACGCGACGGCCTGCCCCATGTTGGTCGAGGCGTACAGGCGCTCGCCGACCTTGATGGGCGTGACCTGATAGTTCGGGTTGACTCGGGTGTCGGGGAATCGGGCCGGCAGGTCGGAGTCCACCGACTCCCACACCCAAACGATCTCGAGGATCGAGACGTTGGACGCGTCGATCTGGTCCAGTGGGGAGTACTTGGTAGCCGCGAGGTCTCGCGCGTAATGGGGCCAGTCACCGGCGTCGATGACCGACGCAGGGGGTGACGTGTCGCACGCCGCGAGCACGAGGACAACTGCCGACCACAGGCTGGGGCGAGACATGGGCATGCTAGGCACGCGTCGCCAACATCAGAGCGAAGAAGCCCTCTGGGTCCTCGACCCAGCGCTCCACACACAGCCCCGCCTCAGCAAAAAGCAGGTCGATGGTCTCGCGATCGTACTTGGAGCTGATTTCGGTCCGGATGGACTCGCCGCTTTCGATGTAGACCGGTGCAGCACCATTGGGAAACGTCACCATTTGCTGGCCGACCGCCTTGAGGTGCATTTCGATGCGCCCGTGCTCGGCATTGTAGAATGCCCGGTGCTCGAAGGCGTCTAGATCGAAGTCGGTTCCAAGCTCGCGGTTGAGAACCCTCAGCACGTTGAGATTGAACTCTGCGGTGACGCCCGCCGCGTCGTTGTACGCGCGCTCGACCCTTTGCACGGTCTTCGCGCCCCCCGGGCGCAGGTCGGCGCCCATCAAGAATCGGTCTCCGGGCCGCAGCTGGCGAACGACCCGGCACAAGAGCCGGACGGCGCCCACGGGATCGCAGTTGCCGATGGTGCTACCGAGCAACGCGAGCCACGATGGTCGAGGCAAGGGCACCGAGATCTCGAGTGGCTCAGTGATGTCCGCGACCTCGGGCTCGACGCGCAGTCCGTTGTATTCGTCCCGCAGCCGCTGCGCGGTCTCGTGCAGAAATTCACCGCTGACGTCCACCGGCACGTATAGGTTTCCGGTCTCATACCTGCTCATCGCGTCGAGGACGATCCTCGATTTGTCCGCACTTCCCGATCCCAGTTCAACCAGCGCTGCCGGTCGCAACTCATGCACCCAGGAAGGCATCCACTGCTCGAGCAAGGAGCGCTCCTTCCGCGTCGGGTAGTATTCCTCTAGCCGCGTGATCTGCTCGAAGAGCTCCGAGCCGCGCGTATCATAGAAGTATTTCGGGGACAGCTGTTTCTGAGGAAGACGCAGGCCAGCCAGAACGTCGGAGAGCATCGCCTGGTGCGCAGGAGCCTCGCGCGCCACATCCACGCTTTCCCGCGTCTCGGTCAGCACCGAATCAGTCGTCTCGCGCACACCGCACCCCGCTGAAGATTTGCCTGCGGATGGGGTAGTCCCAATTGCGGAAGGTGTTCCGAATCGCCCCGAATCGGGTCGCCCACGCTCCGCCCCTCAGCACCTTGTACTCGTTGCCGAAGAAGACCTCCGAGTATTCGGGGTACGGAAAGGTCTCGTAGCCAGGGTATGCGCGAAAGTCTGTCGAGGTCCATTCCCAGACGTCGCCCATCATCCCCCAGCATCCAATCGGCGAGACCCCCTGGCCAAAGGTACCAACCACGGTTGCTTGGAAGAGCATCACATCCAAATTCGCTCGCGTCCCACTCGGTGGCTCGTCGCCCCAGGGGTAGAGGCGCTTAGCGCCGGTCTTTGGGTCCCAGGAGGCCGCGGCTTCCCATTCCGGTTCCGTCGGTAGGCGCTTACCCGCCCAGGCCGCATAAGCCTCGGCCTCCCAGTAACAGATGTGGCAGACCGGCCTCTCGCTCTGCAGGCTTGCGGTTCGGTCCATGCGCCGCTCGTGCCACCCGTCACCCTGTCGTAGCCAATACGCAGGCGCGATCAGGTTCGCCTCGTCCTTCCACGCCCAGCCCACGTCGGACCAGAGCTCGCGACGTTCGTAGCCGTCGTCTTCCAGGAAGTCGAGGTACTCACCGTTGGTGGCGGGATGCACATCGATCCAGAACGGTGCCAGCGTGACCTCGTGCCCTGGCCGTTCGTTGTCGTAGGCGACCGAGCGATCGTCGGTACCGTGTGCGACAACGCCCCCAGGAAACCGGACCATATTGCCCGGGGCCGGCGCTTCGTCATCCACCACTGGAGGCTCGATGCGCCCCGGCGCCGCGTACGCTTCGCCGTGCTTGAGCTGAACCGTCTGCAGCATCGTCTCGTTGTGCTGGTACTCGTGCTGCAGGACCATCCGGTATACGAACGAGTCGCAGAGCATGGGGTCGTCAGCACCCAAGTCGGTCGAAGCCAATCGTTCCAAGACCCTTCCTCGCACCGCCTCCAGATAGCGGTGACACTCGGACCGGCTCGGTAACGGGAGTTCGTCGCGCTGCGCGCGTGGGTTCTCGAAAGGATTGTAGATGCCGCGCAGTCCTTCGGAGCCAGTGCTGCCGTTCGCCAGATTCTCGACCAGCCACACTTCTTCGAAGTGTCCGATATGCCCAAGGTCCCACACGATCGGGCTCATGAGCTTGTCGTGCTGAAGACGAAGGTCCTCGTCCGAGAGCGCTGACGTAAGCAGGAGCGTGCGGCTACGGGCCTCGGAGAGAAGGCTCGAGATTTCAGCACTGGTGAGCCGTCGGCCGATGTGAAGGTCCATGACCAGGTGCTCGAGGAAGTGCGTGGAAGGCGCTAAAGAAACCGTAGCCGACCTATTCCGGTTCCCGGCCGCCGAGCTTCGCGAAATCGCTGCCTGCAGGCTCCTGGAAGGCTCGCAGGCCAAACTCGGGCAGGATCGCGAACAGGTGGTCGAAGATGTCGCCCTGCAGATCCTCGTAGTTCACCCAATCGGTATCGTTCGAGAAGCAGTAGATCTCGATAGGCACGCCCTGAGGGCCCGGATCGAGCTGACGCACCAGCAGCGTCATGCCGTCATGGATGGTCGGGTGCGCCTTCAGATAGTTGAGAACGTACGCGCGGAACGTCCCGATGTTGGTGAGCCCTCTTTGCTCCGGGATCAAACCGGAATCCGTGCCTTCTCTGGAAGCCACATGCTCAGCGAGTGACTCCTTCTTCTCCTTCATGTAGCTACGCAGCACCTCGAAGCGAGACAGGTGCTCGATCTCCTCGTCCTTGAGGAAGCGGATGGTGTTCACGTCGAACTTGATCGCGCGTTTGATACGCCGACCACCCGATTCGCTCATTCCTCGCCAGTTCTTGAACGACTCCCCGATGAACTTGTGCGTGGGGATGGTCGAGATCGTCTTGTCCCAGTTCTGGATTTTGACCGTGTGCAGGGCGATGTCGATGATGTCGCCATCGGCGTTGGACTGGGGCACTTCGACCCAGTCTCCGATGCGGATCATGTCGTTCGACATGATCTGGATGCTCGCTACCAGCGATAGGATCGTGTCCTTGAACACGAGTATGATGATCGCCATCAGCGCGCCGAGCCCCGACAGGAAAGCGATGGGCGACACCTGGGCGAGCACCGACACGGCCACGACGCCGGCGGCGATGTACGCTAGCAAGCTGACGACCTGCAGATAGCCCTTGATGGGGCGGCTCTTCGATTCCGCGTACGACTCGTTGTAGATGTCGTTGGCCGCTTCCAGGAACAAGGAGAACGCAACCGCAGCCGTCACGACGATGAACGCGAGCGCGACGCGCTGCACCAACGTTGCGGCGAGAATGAGGGGGCGCACCGGCGTGGTGAAGACGACGTCCGGGTCTGCAAGGCTCGCGATATCGGCCGCGGTGACGCCCAATGCCAATCCGATTCCGTAATACGCGAGCACCGCGGGCACGACGTGTGCGAGGCGCGCGAACACCTTCCGCTCAATGATGCGGTCGTCCCAGGTCGACTTGGTACGAGATGCGAGCCGACGCACCATAACGCGGATGATCGTAGTCGTGGTCCAATTGGAGAGTGCCATGACCACCGCGAGGATCAGCAGACCCCCAATCAGGCCCAGCGGGGTGTCGGGAAGGCCGGCCATGTATTGTTCTCCGTACGGTGGGTCGAATCAGCGAGATTCGTGTGGTTGCTGGCATTGCGAGGATCGGAGAGAGGGGGCGCACGGTCAAGTCACGTCCCGGCCACGCATTGCCGCTCGCTCCACGTCGCGCGTATCATCGCCGCCATGAACATGCGTACGGTGTTTCGCCGGTATCTGCTGCCAGGGTTCGTCTTCCAGTCGGTCGTGATCGCCGGCGGCTACGGCACCGGTCGCGAGCTCGTCGAGTTCTTCCTCAGCGAGGGACCACTCGCCGGTCTCTACGGGATCGCCGTCACCACGGTCATCTGGAGCGCGGTCTCGATGGTCACGTTCGAGCTCGCACGCATGTGGGGTGCCTACGACTACCGTCGCTTCTTCCAGGGGCTGCTCGGGCGCGGATGGTGGCTCTTCGAGGTCTGCTATGTGGGGCTGCTATTGATCGTGCTCGCGGTCGTCGCGGCCGCCTCGGGCTCCATCCTTGAGCAGACCTTCGGCCTGTCATACTGGATCGGCGTCGGCGCAGTGATGCTGGCGGTCGGAGCCCTGGTGTTCGGCGGCAACGATGCCATCGAGCGCTTCTTCACGGTGTGGTCTTTCGTTCTGTACGCACTCTATCTGGCGCTGTTCTTGTGGTGCTTCCAGCGCTTCGGGCCGCTCATTTCCGCGAACCTGACCGCGGAGCCCGCGGGCACTAGGTGGTTGTGGGCGGGACTCAGCTACGCGGGTTATAACCTCGCGGTCATCCCCCCGGTTCTGGCGACGCTGAGATTACACGAGAGTCGGAAACAGACTTTCATCGCCGGAGCGCTTACCGGGCCCATCGCGATGATCCCGGGCTTGCTCTTCTTCCTGGCCACAGTGGGTCAATATCCGTCCATCGTGGAAGCGACGGTTCCCGCCGACGTACTGCTCAGGCTGCTCGGCTCGCGCGTGTTCCAGATCGCCTTCCAGGTGGTGCTTTTCGGCACGCTGGTCGAAACGGGAGCAGGTCTGATTCACGCATTCAACGAGCGTCTCTCCGGATATCGCTCGGATGCGGGCACCGAGCTTCCGCGCGGGGTTCGACCCGCTGTGGCCGTGGCGCTACTCGCATTAGGGACGTTCATCAGCCGATTCGGTCTGATCGACCTGATCGCGAGGGGCTACGGGACGCTCACGATCGGATTCATCGTCATATACGTGGTGCCGGTGCTCACGTTGGGGGTTTGGAAGCTTCGCCGTCCTGCCCAACCCAACGATCCACCAATACCGACGCAGTGATCTGACCCAACAGGTTGGTAGTGCTTCTGAACATGTCTGGAATGCGATCGATGCCCAGAAGGATCGCCAAACCCGACATCGGGACGCCCACGACGTCGAGCGCGGGCGCCAAGGTCATTACTCCCGAAGAGGGCACCGGCGCTACGGTCAGCGACACCAGGAACGTGGCCAGGATGGCGCCGCCCACCGCGGTCATGGGAAAGGGCACCTCGAAGAGGTGGGCCAGGAAGACGACCGCGGCCCCCTGGAAGAGCGCGCTGCCGGCTCGGTACATCGAAGCGCCCAGGGGCAGCACGAGATCTGCCACCGGATCCGAGACACCCAGGTTGCCCTTGGTCTCCTCGAGCGTCACCGGCAGCGCGGCGACGGTGCTGGTGGTCGAGAACGCGAGCGACGCCGCGCCGAACGTGGCCGCCACGAACTTCACCGGGCTGACCCTTGCGACGAAGCCCAGCAAGGGCAGATACACGAGCGTGATGTAGATCGCGAGGGCCACAATCACACTCAGGACAAAAATCGCCAAGCTCTGCACGAGGCCCCATCCCAGTTGGGCAGTCACGGGGGCGGCGAGGCCAAACACGCCGATCGGTGCGAGCCAGAGAATCCACCACACGAGTTTGATGAGGGCCTCGCTCACGGCATCGGCGAGGGTGACGAGCGTAGTGCGATGCTGCTCGCTCAACGCACCGGTGGCTGCCGCGAACAGGACGGTGAAGACGATGAGCGGTAGCAGCTGGCCGTTGCTTGCCGCGGCGAACGGGTTGCTGGGTATCAAGCTCACCAGAAAGTCCACGAAGCTCGGCAGTTCCGCCGGTTGTACCGCTTCCACCGCGGGCGCGGCCATATCAGGCGCGAAGCGTAGTGCGAACCACATGGTGCCCATCCCGATCACGATCGCCGGCAGCACCGTGATCCAGAAGAAGCCGAGCGTGAAGCCCCCGAGCTTCCCCAGTTTCCTCGGATCACCGAGCCCCGCTACTCCGGTGAAAATGACGGCCATGACGAGCGGGATGACCACCATCCTGATCGCGTTCATGAACGCCGTGCCGAGCGGTGCCGAGCCAGCGGCTATGGCCGCCAGCACTTCCGAACCGGTCGCAGCAGCGAGCAGGCCGGTGCCGAGGCCGAGTGCCAGGCCCAGCGCGATCAGGACGTGGAGCATTGGTTAGTGCGGCGTCAGCCGCACGGCCTGGTCTGCACGAGCTTCGCCTTCATGAGAGCGTCCTCGCGTGAGGTTTCAGGCGAGCGAGACGAGCGATGCTCATGATACCGAGGACCGGCCCAAGGGCAAGGAAGGCGAAAGCCCACCGCCACTCGACGGCCTCGACCATGGGCGGCACGGCCTGGATGGTCACCATGGTGAGGAGGAAGCCCACGGAAGTCTGGAGCATCAGCGCGGTGCCGACGGAGTCGGGAGGCGCAACCTCCGTGACCATCGCGCTGAACTGCGCCGAGTCGGCGACCACGAAGAAGCCCCATACCCAGGTCAGCAGGGCTACCACAACGAAAGGCCCGTCGAAGGCGAAGCCCGCGACCACGCAGCAGAAGCCGCTCGCCGCCATCGAGAAGTTCACGACCCTGGGCCTTCCTATCTTGTCCGCGGCCACCCCGCCCCAAACGCAGCCTAGGCCGCCTGTCGCGATGGCGCCGAAGGCGACCAGGTCGATCGCGGCCTGGGACACGTCCGCCGCGGCCGCTGCCACCAGGAAGGCCGGGACCCAGGTCCACATGGCGTACAACTCCCACATGTGACCCAGGTAACCACCGGTAGCCAACATCGTCTCGCGGTGTTTGAGCAAGCGTGCTACGCGGGCCCACTCGAACCCGCGCCGCGGGAACGGATAGGGGCCGTCCCGGTAGCCCGATGCGATCAGGACCGCGGAGGCGAGCCCAGCGATCGAAGCGCCTGCGACCACCGCGGTCACGCTCGGCCCGCCGAGCGCCTTCAGCAAGTAGGGCGCCGCCTTTCCGACAGTGAGCGCCCCCACGACCGTCCCGATGGCGAGGCCTCGCGCCGATCGGAACCAAGTGGAGATCATCTTCATGCCCGGCGGATAAACGCCGGCGAGGAAAAACCCGGTCGCGAAACGCACGACCAGCGCGAAGCCGTAGCCGGGCACCAGGAGGAGCAGCGCATTAGCCGCGGCTGCGAGCAGCGCCGACGCAGCGAAGTAGGCCCGAGAGGACAGCACGTCGGCGAGGTTCAGAATCGCCCCAACCGCAGTGCCTGCCACGAAGCCGAGCTGCACGATGGTGGTGAGCCACCCCACCTGACTCGCGGTGAGTCCCCAGCGCTGTTGCAGCTCGGGTCCCAGAGCGGTCGCGGTCATCCACGCCGACAGCGACAGCATCATCGCGACAGAGACCAGTGCGAGCGTGCGCCAACGCCGTGGGTCGCCGTCCGTGGATGGCGCCACTACCGGATGAGCTGCTTCAAGACGAAGAGCACGTTGGCCGGGCGTTCAGCAAGACGGCGCATGTACCACGGGAACCACGCGGGGCCGTAGCTGAGCAGCACCCTCATTTTGTGCCTCCCACGTGCCAGCCGCCCCTGCTGAGCCCGGTCGATGCCGTAGAGCATCGCGAACTCGTAGTTGCCCTTCTTCAAGTTGAGCTCGTACGCCAACCGGGTCGTTTCTCCTACCATGCGCGGGTCGTGGCTCCCGATCACGGGCCTTCCCTTCCCTCCGCTGGCTCGTGCGCTCAGAAGCATCTTGGTGAGGCGCACGAAGTTCTGATCGACCTCTCCCTTTTTGGGGAAAGCGACGCTGGCAGGTTCGTTGTAGGCGCCCTTCACCAGCCTGATGGAAGGGTCGAGCGGCAGTAGTGTCTCCAAGTCCGCCTTCGTGCGGTGAAGATACGACTGCAAGCAAAGCCCGGCGTCGCTGCGTTTGGCGAGCACGCTCCTGTAGATGTCGAGCGTCGCGTCCACGCGGCCGGAGCCCTCCATGTCGATCCACACGGGGTTCGCAGAAGCCTCGACGAGCCGAACGATCCGCTCCTGTGTCCGGTCCACGCTGAAGTCCAGCCCGAGCTGCGTCGGTTTGACCGAGATCTCCACGTCGAGGCCGCGCTCGTTGATGGAAGTCAGCGCGCCGAGGTAGTGCTCGAGCACCGCATCGGCTTCCTCCTCCGACTCGAGGTCCTCGCCGAGCAGCGTGGTGGTTCCGGTGATGGAACTGTCTGCGAGGCGGGCCGCCTCGTTCAGCGCTTCGTCCAGTGTCTCACCAGCGAGGAAGCGGCGGGTGGCACGCTTCACAAAGGCGTACCGTGGGAGCCGTTGCGCGAGCAGAGGGTTGGTGGAAGCCCAGAGCAGCGCTTTACCCAGCATCGACTTCCGGTCCTCTTCTCGGTTCGGTCTTCCTCAAGAGCTGACGAATCTGTACATCAAGCGGATGAGTCGGTAGGCCTCGTCCGCGTCCTCTGCTGTGTAGGCAACTGTGAAGCCGTCCACTTTGGACATGCCGGGAATGGACTGTAGGATGTCCACGTGCGTGGTCGATGCGAAGCGCATGCGAATGCGCACGGGCGTGCCGAGGTCGAACGGCGAGTAGTCGCCGGCCTGTAGTCGTGCGAGCGACCGCCGCACACCCTCGCGTAACAAGGCATGCACGCGTTCAGGGTGGATGAGGCGTGCCGACGCAGGCGTTTCGGCGGTCTTGGTAGTGACCGTCTCCGTCTTCAGAAGGGTCCCGAGCTCGGCCGCGGCAGCAGAATCACCGGCCGCCAGGATGACCGGCACGCCATGCCCCCCCGCGAAGGCCGCGTTCATGCCCCCCTCACCGACCTCGACGCCGTTGAGCCACAGTCCTTTGACCGAGCCGGTCCCTGTGTGCGCGAGGAAGCCGTCCGGGTCCCCAGCCTTGGCGTGGTACCCAAGGAAGATCACTCCGTCGAACGTGGCATCGAGTCCTTGCACCATGCCAAGCGGCTTGATGGCGCCCTGGATGTAGATGACGCGCGGATCGAGCTCCGTATGCAACACGTTCTGGTGGTCGCCGTGAGAGTCGTTCACCAAAATCTCGGCGCCGGGGTCGTGGGCGAAGATCTCGCCCACTACGGTGTTGACCTCCGCGGTGACGAGTCGGCGACTCGTGGCGTAGTCCTTTCCGCTCGTGGAGGTCATCGCGCCAGTGCCGATGCCCCCGATGCCCTCCAGATCGACAGAAATGAAGATTCGAACTGGTTGCTGACCACCCGCCGGCGCACCCACGGATGCCCAAGCCAGTAGCGCAACTACCAGCCAGAACGCCTTCTTCATCACTCGCCTCCAAACGGTGTGTACCCGGCCTCGAGTAATGCCGCGGTGTAGGCGGCGACAGACCCCGCCGAGATCGCCTCGAGCTCACTTTCGATGGTGTCCGCCGCCGCCCTAGCCTGGTTCATCATGTGGATGGTGTTGGCGGAGGGCCCACCCGTCTCGCCAGCTACGCGTTCCATGGGCCGGCCGATCAGGTCGGCCACGACGTCCCCGCCGCACCCACCCTGGCACTCGGGGCCGGTGAAGAGCCGCTCGTTGAGCGCCTGCAGTTCGCCCCGCAGCGTTTCACCCTGCTCGCGCAGCGCGTCGGCGTCCTCGGCGAGCGTCTCGAGTACGGTTCCGACGGCGTTCAGCAGACGTGTGAGCTCGTCTCGTGCGTCGTCCTCCCGTTGGCCGATTGCGGCCATCTGCAACAGCGCGTCGCGTTTGGCGACCAGGTCGGCGATGCTGACCGGGTTGCGGGGGTCGCCCATCACGCTGAGGCTAGTAGCTGAAGTGAGTGCTCCAGCGCTTATCGAGACCTGATACGTGCCCGGAAAGACCGGCATCTGGGGTGGAAACACGGCCTCGTCCGAGTCTCCTCCCGGGCGCAGGTCCCATACGATGCGGTTCGCTCCGGCGGTTGCCGACACCGTATGCGAATACACCAGCGCGCCCTCCTCGTTGGTGATCTCGACATCCGCGTCTCCCTCCTCGGCGGTCCAGAACGTGAGGATCGCGCCGTTGGCCCGCGTCTCGGCCTGCTGCATGGCATGCCCGGTGGAGCGATAGCCGATCGCCTCGGCGATGTTCAGTGCGTACGCCGGGGGCGGGCCGAACACATGCACGGTAGCGCCACGGATCGACGGGTCCTCCGCCAACTCGCGCAGAGGCCGGATGTCATCCAGAACGATCAACGCACGCCCGTGCGTACCGAGCACGAGGTCTGCATCGCGCGGATGAACGACTAGGTCACGGATGGGGACGGAAGGCACGCCCGACGTGTACTTTTCCCAACTCTGTCCGCGGTCGAAGCTCACACGCAATCCGAACTCGGTGCCCAGGAACAGCAGGTTCTCGTTCTCCGGATCCTCCTCGATGGCGTGCACGAAGCCCGCAATGCTGGGCGAGCTCAGAGACGTCCACGTCGAGCCATAGTCTTCGGTCACATACACGTGCGGCTCCCAGTTTCCGCGCCGGTGATCCTCTGCCACCAAATAGGCGCGAGCCGGCTCGTGTTTGGACGGCTGCACGTCGGGAATCCAGATGCCGTGCGGCAGGCCGACGATGTTGTCGCGCACGTTGAGCCAGTTCTCTCCCCCGTCTTGCGTGATCTGCACGTTGCCGTCGTCGGTGCCGACCCAGATCACGCCTCGCTCGAGCGTGCTCGGGCCGACCGAAATGATGGTGGTGTGCATCTCGGCGCCGGATGCGTCGATGGTGAGCCCACCACTCACTTCCGCTCGCTGCTTGAGCGGGTCGTTCGTGGTCAGATCGGGCGAAATGATGCGCCAGCTACGGCCCTGATCCGAGCTCGTGTGGAGGAACTGACTGCCCAGGAAGATCGTGCCCGGATCGAGTGGATCCCATGTGAGGCCCGCGTTCCAGTTGAAGCGCAGCGCGGTGCCGTCAGGGTGCACCGGGCGAATGCTCCGTCGGGCACCGGTGTTCTTGTTGAAGTGCTGCAGGTTGCCGCCCTGCGACATCGAATACCCGAAATTGTCGGGGTCGCCGCGATCAGGCATCACGCTGAAGCCGTCGCCCCCACCTACCCGCCGCCAGTGCGCGTTCAGGATGCCTTTGTTCTCCCACACCGTGCTCGGGCCGTACCAGGAGCCGTTGTCCTGGAGGCCTCCATAGATGTTGAATGGCACGGCGTCGTCGACACTGATGTGGTAGAACTGAGCCACCGCCAGGTTCTCGACGAAGCGCCACGTGTCTCCGCGGTCGTAGCTGAGCGCGATGCCACCGTCCTCGCCGAGGATCATGCGTCGCGAATCTGCCGGATCGATCCAGAGCTCGTGTACGTCGCCATGCACGATTTGGCTCGGCACTACGGTCCGCCAGTTTCGTCCCTGGTCCTCACTCACTTGGATCGAACCCGACAAACGGTACAGCCGATTCTCGTTGTCGGGGTCGATCCGCAAGTCCGCGTAATAGAAGGGACGTGGATTCGCCCCCGGTGCGTCGTCGATGGTATTCCAGGTGCGCCCCCCGTCCGCCGAGCGTATGAGCGCGGACTGCGTGGCCTCGACAATCGCGTAGACCACATCTGGATTGGAAGGCGCGATCGCCAGGCCAATCCGCCCCAACTCACCCTCGGGCAGCCCGTCGTCCGTCGACAGCTGCGTCCAGGCGTCTCCACCGTTGTAGGTGACGAAGAGCCCCGAGCCCGGACCGCCCGAGGTGAGGTCCCAAGGCGTGCGCCGGAACTCCCACATCGCAGCGAAGAGCTTGTCCGGATTCGACGGGTCCATGACGAGGTCCGCGATGCCGGTACGCTCGTTCTGCCACAGCACGCGATCCCAGGTGCGCCCACCGTCACGTGTACGGTACAGCCCACGCTCCTGACCGTCGGACCACGCCGGCCCCATCACGCCCACGTACACGATGTCCGGGTCGGTCGGGTGCGTCAGGATCCGGTGGATGCGCTCCGAGCGCGTTAGACCCATCCTCCGCCAGGAGTGACCGCCATCGATTGACTTGAAGAGGCCGCGACCGACCCCGGCGCTGTTGCGGGGATTGCCCTCGCCCGTCCCGACCCATACCACGTCGGGATTGGGCTGGAACACGGCGATTGCGCCGATGCCGAGCACATCTTGCTCGTCGAAGACCGGGTCCCACTCGATCCCGCCATCGTCGGACTTGAAGAGTCCACCGGTCGACGAGCCTACGTAAATGATGTTGGGGTCGCTGAGCACGACCTCCACGTCCGCGACGCGACCACTCATACCGGCGGGCCCGATCTCTCGGGCGCTCATGGCGGCGAACGGATCGAACGAGTCTTGCGCGCCCAACGGGAGCGCAGTCATGGCCAGGGCTACTAAGGCAAAGTTGCGGCCGGACTTCATGAAATGACTCCTGCGTATCTCGAAGCGGCCGACCCACGCGGGCCGGCAGCCCCAGATTAGGTGGGCACTCGCCGGCAGGCTACCCGTCCGCGGCGTTCCGTTCCCATCAGTTTCCTACCAGGCGAGGCGACGGGAACACCTCGAGAGTCGCGGCGAGTACCTCGTCGCGAAAGCGGGCGACCGGTCCGAGTAGAAAGACGTTCATCTCGGACTCGAGGGCGTCGACCAGCTCGCTGAGCCGGCCGAGCTCGAGTCGTTGTGCCTCGGTCGGAGCGTCGTAGGAGCTGGAGAGTCCCGAGACCTCGCGCCGGTACGCTCTCGCGGGTTCGAGATCGGCGGCGTCGGCTAGGCCCGCCAGCAGCTCGTCGGCCGACTCCCGGAGGATGGTCGCGTCTTCGACACTCACCTCCGAGAGTCGATCTCGCACGCGTTGAGCCCCCACGCGCACCTCGGCCGCGGCGCGTTCCACTAGCGCGAGGCGCTGGCTGAGACGCGCGCCCGCCAGGATCGCGGTGCGGCGCCGCTCTCTCTCGGACATCTCGATATCGACGCGGGGGTCCGGCAGTACGCTCAAGGGGCGGCTCGACTCGACTCCGCTCGCCCTGACCGTGACGGTGTAGTCCCCCGGCAAGACCTGAGGGGCGTCGAGGCCAAAGAGCCCGCCGTCCCAGAATTCACCAGAATCGAGGCCTCGCATGTCCATGCGCAGGTCCCAGGAGATACGGTTCAGGCCCAGCGCGCCTGGACCGGTAATCGTCTTCTGAGTCTCCCCGCCCAGCGCGCTGACCGTGATCTGCACGCTGTCGTCCTGGGCGGCGCTGAGCCAGTACGTGAGAAGCGCTCCCTCAGGCCGGCTTTCGCCCTGGAACATGGCGTCGCCCGCGAAGTGGTAGCCATCCACCGCCGCGGTATAGTGCACATACGCGGCGGGTGTCTCGAACAGATGCACCGACTCCTGCATCACGAATGGGTCCTGCGCGATCGCGCGTAGCGGCCGGATGTCGTCGAGAATCCAGATCGCGCGCCCGTGCGTACCGATCACGAGGTCGTGATCGCGTGGATGAATGGTCAGTGAACGCACCGGCACGGTTGGCAGGCCGTGAGTCCACTTGAACCAGCGCTCTCCACGATCCACGGAGACGAAGAGACCGAACTCGCCACCGGCGAAGAGCAAGTTCGGCGTCACCGGATCTTCTTCGACCGTATGCAGGAATCCATCGATGCCTCGGTCCCGCCCGTCCACGCCTTTATGGCGCCCGATGTTGTCCCAGTCGTCGCCGTAGTCTTCGGTGCGGTACAAGTAGGGGTCCCAGTTGCCTCGTCGGTGATCGTCGAAGACGACGTAGGCGGTCGCGCCCGAGTGCTTCGAGGGCTCGATGTGTGGGATCCAGGTGTCGTCCGGAACCCCGCCGATCTCACCAGTCAGGTCTACCCAAGTTCCGCCGGCCGCACGGGAGAGGTGCACCTTGCCGTCGTCGCTGCCCGTCCAGATCAGGTCCTCTTCGACCGGACTCGGCGCGATGGTGATCAACGACGTGTGGTTCTCGGCCCCAGAGTCGTCGATCGTGAGACCACCGCTTTCCGACTGCCTTTGCTTGGTGGAGTCGTTGGTCGTGAGGTCCGGGCTGACTACTTGCCAACTGTTTCCGCGATTCTCGCTCTTGTGCACGAACTGGCTACCGAAGTACACCGTCCCGGTCGCGAATGGGTCGAAGGCGAGCGGCGCGTTCCAGTTGAAACGGAGCGCGGTACCGTCCGGCGCCCAGGGACGAATGTACTTGCGTTCTCCCGTGCGCAGGTCGAAGCGCACGAGGCGCCCCCCCTGCGACATCCCGTATCCGAGATTCGAATCGCCGGGGTCGATGACGCTATTGAAGCCATCGCCGAACGCTACTTCGCGCCAGGCGTAGTTTCGGATACCTCCCACCTGCCACACGTCTGACGGTCCGCGCCAGGACCCATTGTCCTGCATGCCTCCGTACACATTGAAGGGCACCGCGTCGTCGACGCTGATGTGGTAGAACTGGCCCACCGGCAGGTTGTCGAACACGCGCCACGTCTTTGCTTTGTCGAGCGACTCCCAGACGCCTCCGTCGGTGCCGAGCAACAAGTGCCGGGGGTCGTTCGGATCGATCCACATCGCGTGAAGGTCGGGGTGTACATCGCCCTCGGACTGCGAAAAGCTGCGACCCCCGTCCTCCGAGGTCGAAAGGCGACCGCTCAGGTTGTAGACGCGCAGCTCGTTTTGGGGGTCGACGAAGATGTCCGCGTAGTAGAAGGGGCGGCTGGCGACTTCCGCGGAGTCGTTGACGGTCACCCAGCTCCGGCCTCCGTCGTCCGACCTCAGTAGCGCGCTCTGCTCGGCCTCGACGAGCGCGTAGACGATGCTGGGCTCGCTGGCCGAGATCGCGAGGCCGATGCGCCCCAACTCGCCGGGGGGCAGGCCGTCGTCCTCCGTGTACCGAGACCAAGTGTCCCCGCCGTCGTGGCTCACGTACAAGCCCGAGCCAGGTCCGCCCGACGTGAAGAACCACGGCTCGCGCCGGAACTCCCACATCGCCGCGAACAGCTTCATCGGATTCGAGGCATCTATGATCAGGTCAGCGACGCCAGTGCGCTCGTCCACCCACAGCACCTGGAGCCAATTCCGTCCCCCGTCCACGGTCTTGTAGACGCCCCGCTCCTCGCCATCGCTCCACGCACGGCCCATGACCCCGATCCACGCGACGTCCGAGTTTGTCGGGTGAAGCACGATGCGGTGAATGCGTTCCGAGCGCTCGAAGCCGAGCAGCTGCCAGCTCTCACCGCCGTCCATCGTCTTGTAGAGTCCCGCTCCCACTCCTGCGCTATTGCGGGGATTGCCTTCACCGGTGCCAACCCAAACTACCTCGGGCGCGTTCTGGTCGATCGCCACAGCGCCGATGCTGCTGACGCGCTGCTCGTCGAACACGGGTGTCCAGGTCGTGCCACCGTTCATGGACTTCCACACACCTCCGGTCGCGGCCCCTACCCAGAGCACGTTGGGGTCGGAGACCAGGCCGTCGATTGCGGCGATGCGACCGCTCATTCCGGCGGGACCGATGCTGCGGGCGGTCATGGCGGAGAAGAGGGACGGGTCGAGCTCCTGCGCCGCCGATGGGAGCGGGATCAAGGCAGCGATGCAGAGTGCTAGAAAGCGAGAGTGCCGCATAGGAGCGCTCGGACGGGGGATCTGGGGCTTCATTTCGGTACCAAGCGAGTCGGCGTTCATTTCCGACTCCGCCCTACGTCGGCCGATTCCCGCTGCCAGTCGACGACGACCTGGATGCTCTGCGAGGCGACACCAGGGTTCTGAGTCCTGATGAGAAACCGCTGCCCATCTGACGTGATGTCGTAGAATTGGTTGAGTACGTCGACCTCAGGCACGACGAATAGAAAGTCTGCTTGGCCGAAGCCGAGCGGTTCGACACGGGTGACCGGTGCGCACATGAGTGAGTCGGCCTTCCAGAAAAAGAGCTCTGTGCCGGCGCCTTCCCAGCGGGGCGACATGCCACCACCGAGCGATACCTGCTGCGGGATTCCAGCTTCGGGGAACGACACCACGTAGATTTCCTTGTCCGCTTCGTACGCCACGTGCGATCCGTCGGGGGAGAGGCGAGCATCCGACTCATAGGCCTCGGTTGTCGCAATCGGCAGGGGCCCTCCCTCGCCGGTCGCATCCATCGCGAAGAGGTCCCGGCCATGCTGCGCCGCCGAGTCGGAGTGGGCGAAGAATAGGACTTCGCTTTGCGCGTGGCGAGAGAGCTCGACCCGGACGAGAGCCTCATCGATCGCGAAGAACTCGAGCTCGGATGTCGGCTGCACGATATTGGCAAGCTCGGTGTTGCGGATGGGATTCTGAACAAGACGGACGAGCTCGAGCCCCACGAACGAGAGGCGGTGGAGCGGCACCCAAGCATTGGGCGGCCCTACTACGACCGCTCTTGGACAACGACGTCGCGCTGGCGGTGGTCGGTTGGCACCACGAGCGCTGGGATGGCAAGGGGTACCCCGATGGACTGGCCGGCGCCGCCATCCCGTTGGCTCCGCGGATAGTGGCGGTATGCGATGCGCTGGACGCGATGACCAGTGACCGTGCTCACCGCCCGGCACTTGGCTGGAACGACGCCATCGCTGAAATCTCGGACAACAGCGGCAGTTGGTACGATCCAGACGTCGTGACCGCCCTGCACGTGTGCGAGGAGGATCTACACGCCATCTTCCTGAGATCCCACCACCAGACGGAGACAGCTTGACCGACCGCCTTCTGCGCACGGCCACGCGCACCCACTCGTTTTCCGAGTCGGTAATCCGGGAGATGACGCGGGTCGCACGGGAACACGATGCGATCAACCTCGCTCAAGGATTCCCGGACTTCCCTGCGCCTCAGCTGCTCAAGGATGCGGCATGTGCGGCGATCCAGGGCGACGTAAACCAGTACGCCATCACCTGGGGCACAGCCAACTTGCGCAACGCGCTCTCGGAGAAATACGCCGCGATGTACGACCTCGAGTTCGACCCCGAGCGCGAGATCACGGTGACGTGCGGCGCGACCGAAGCGATGGCCGCAGTCATGCTGGCGACCATCGATCCCGGCGAGGAGGTCATCGTCTTCGAGCCGTTCTACGAGAACTACGGTCCCGACGCCGTGCTGTCGCAGGCGAGTCCGGTGTTTCTTCCTCTGGAGGCGCCCGACTACCGGGTGGAGCGCGATCGACTCGAGGCCGTTGTTACGCCGAAGACTCGTGCCATCGTCGTGAATACGCCCAACAACCCGACCGGGCGCGTGTTCGACCGCGATGAGCTCCAGGCGATCGCGGATATCTGCCGGGAGTACGACATCCTCGCGATCACCGATGAGATCTACGAGCACATCTACTACGAGAGCGAGCATCTCGTACTCGCCGGCTTCGAGGGGATGCGCGACCGCACGATCACCGTCAGTGGCCTGTCCAAGACGTTCAGCGTCACCGGATGGCGCGTGGGAACCATCATGGCTCCGCCACATCTCACCGACGCGATCCGGAAGGTGCACGACTTCCTCACCGTCGGAGCTCCTGCCCCACTGCAGGAGGCCTGTGCGGTCGGTCTTCGTGAGCTCGGTCAGGACTACTACACACAAATGGTCGAGCGCTACAAGGAGCGGCGCGGGGTCCTGTTATCGGCGCTGCAAGCAGCGGGATTCGGATGCACGACGCCGCAGGGCGCCTATTACGTGCTGGCAGACTTCAGCGGGATGTCCGACGAGGACGACACGACGTTCGCGAAGCGCTTGACGAGCGAGGGCGGTGTCGCGCCCGTCCCCGGCTCAAGCTTCTACAGCACTCCCGAGGGGGGACGCTCGGTGGTGCGTTTCGTCTTCTGCAAGCGCCTCGAAACGTTACACGCAGCGGCGGAACGGCTGAGAGCCTTTTCCGTCGCTGGCTGAGCCCTAGGAAGGCTCGCCGCCCTCACTGTCGGCGTCGCCACCGTTCTCACTGGTAGTGTCACCGCCGTTCTCTTTGGCTGCCGCGCCGCCACGCCGATCGAAACCGAGGTCCGATTGACGAAAAGCTCAATCAGGCGGCGTATGATGTTGTCGAGAACCGGTTCGTGCGAGGGATGCCCCGCTGGGTACATGGCGTAGCGATGCACCCCGATTGATAACTCGATGAGGAATTCGGACAACTCCCTCGACAGGGAGGCCTGCTGAGCGGCTTGTTCCGGTTCGTCTTGGGTCAACAGCGCCGGTCGCGGTTTAAGATGAGGCCTCGGGAACATACATTTCAGCCCGGCTTCCCGAGACGCGCGCCCGCTCCGCTTTGATCGAAGACACCCATCCCCCCGAATTTGACGGCCTCATTCGGACCACTGCTCGGGTCACTCTTTTTGGGTTCGAGTCGACCGAGGCGTTCGCGTCCATCCAACCACGGGGCCGGCGATGGCGCGTCGGCGGCGCCGCCAGAACCATGGGGATCTTCGTGGTAATCGCACCGATGATGGCGATCGTCCCACCCCACGCCCCCTGGTTGATCGGAGCGCTGACAGCCGGAATCATCCTCACGCGACGCCGGCTGATCGAACGATTCACGCTGATCTCACTAGAGGGCACCTGCCCCAAGTGTGACGCCACCATCAATGTGAAGCGTACCCGGCTTCGAATACCGCACCCGCTCACGTGTCAGTCGTGTCATCATCAGGCCTCCTTGAAGGTTCCTGCAGAGACCCTGGCCGCGGGCCTAGCAGACTAGCGGCCACCTACTACGGGCTGCCCAGCCGACTATTCGGGCGCCTCCCGCAGCACCGGTAGCGGAGGCCTCGTCAGCAGGCTGCGGCTGCCCAGCAGGCCAACGAGGACCGTGAGCGCGGCGACGGCTGCCCAGATCGCGGTGAGCGGCACCACCCGGGGGGCGTAGGCGAGCTCGAATACGTTCGGCACAACGACAGCGCCAGCGCCGACCGCCAGGAGCAGGCCGCTCGCGCTCGCCAGTGTGCCGAGCGCCAGATACTCCGCGAATAGCACGGTCAGCACTTGTCTACGGCTAGCGCCGAGAATCTTGAGCAACGCGCCCTCACGTAGGCGGTGAACGCGCGACGCGGCGAGCGAGCTTATCAGCACCAGCACACCTGCGAGGGCGCTGAACGCGCCTAAGAACCCAACCGCCTGACGGACCCGAGAGAGAACGGTGTCGATCGCCTCCTGGACACGTGAGAAGTCGAGCGCGGCCACGTTCGGGAACGCCCTGACGAGATCTCGTTGCACCTCAGCCCGAGCGCCGGAGTCCTCTAGGCGCGCCACGATCATGATGGTCTGGGGCCCGTCCTCGAGTCCACCCGGCTCCAGAATAGCGTAGAAGTTAGGTTCCATGCGATTCCAATCCACCCGCCGGAGGTTCGTGAGCACGGACGGGACACGGAATCCAGAAATATCCCACGTGATGGTATCGCCGAGAGACACTTTGAGGCTGCGCGCGACCTCCAACTCGAGGGAGAGCCGGGTGAGCCCCCCGGCGTCCACCTCCTGACCGTCCTCCTCCCCTGGCGTCCCGTCCCACCAGCGACCGTGCACCAACGTCTCCGCGCGCCCGAGCCTTGCACGGTAGCTGTTGCGGTACTCCCGTCTCAGGGCCCAGGCGTCGGGTCGCCGCTCTCGCACGGTATCGGCGCGCAACTCTTCGGGCGTACGTCCGTTGATCGCCACGATCTTGGATGGGACGAGCGGCGCCACTTCTGCGTTGCTGCGCACTGGTTTAGGCAGCAGGTCGAGCACCCCCTCGATCTGATCCGTCTGCACGTCGAAGAAGAGGAGGTTCGGTTGCCCCTCGCCGAATGATAGCGTGAGGTCCTTACGAATATTGCCCTCCACCTCGACGACGGTGCCGATCACGAACGCCCCGAATCCCAACGCCAGCGTGACCGACACCGTTTGGTTCTGAGGACGAAACAGGTTCGATACGCCCTGTCGGATGGGGTACGAGGCGCCGCGCGGAAAGAACCGTCGAGTCAAGCGAGTGAGTGACCAACCCACGAGGGTCAGCACAGCAACCGCGACCGAGAGCGCGCCGGCGAAGCCGAGGCCGAGCTCCGGCTCGGGAGCCTCGATGATGCACAGGACCAAAACGCTTGCCGCGAGCAACGCGTAGGCGCCGATCGTGAGCGAGTCCGCGCGGCGCCGCGGGGGCTCGAAGTCCTGACGCAGAGCCTGTAGTGGCGGCACGTCCTTCACACTGAGCAGCGGGATCAACGCGAAGATCACTGCTACCCACACGCCGATCCCCAGACCGGTGAGCGCGGAGCCCATGGAGAAGTGCGTGTCGACCGCGACCGGTAGAACCTCCTTCAGGACGAAGGGGAGGGTCTCCTGCACTAGGACCCCGAGCGTCACGCCCGCCAGCGATCCCAATAGTCCCATGGCCCCAGCCTGGATCATGTAGGCGAGGAACGCCGTCCATTGACTCGCGCCCATACATCGTAGCACCGCCACTCCAGGTCGCTTCTCGTTCACGTAGACATGGATCGAGCTCGCGACTCCGATCCCGCCCAGCAGGAGCGCCCCCAGCCCCACCAGTGCCAAAAAGCGCCCGAGGAATCGGACCCCGTTGGAGAGGTCTTGCGCCTGTTGTCGCGCAGTCGTGTAGCGCACCCGTGTTGCTGAGAACACTTGTGAGTATCGGTCCCGGAGTGCACCGCGGTCGTCTCGATCCGGCATACGGAGGAAAACCTCGTAGCGCGCCAGAGAGCCGGCACCCAGCAATTCCGCACGTGTCATGGCTTCCTGCGAGAGGTACACCTTGGGACCGATCGCGAAATCGAACCCGAGGTCAGTGGGCAGGTCCGAGACAGTCGCCGCGATGACCAGCCGTACGCCCCCCACCACGAGGGTGTCACCGACCTCGGTGTCGAGCTGCGTGAGGGCAGCCGGATCGACCAGGACCTCGCCGGGGCCGATGCCCCCGGTCCAATGCCCGGCCGGCTCGGTCGAGACGGTGCCGTAAAAGGGGTAGCTCCCATCCACCGCACGCACCTGCATGAGGCGGACAGCGCCCGAGACCGGCGCAAGCACCATGGACCCAGCGGTCGTCACTCGTGCCATCTCGACGCCCGCTCGGCTCAGCGAATCCAGAATGGTGCTGATGGAGTCCGGAAGCTCTCGGGACGCCCTGAGGCGCGCGTTGGCCCCCATGAGCACGTCCGCCTCCTCCTGAATCGAGCGTGCGACGTCGTCCCGGAACGAGTGGATGGAGACCAGCGCTGCTACGCCCAGCGTGATCGATGCCATGTAGACGCCCACACGGCGGAGGCTGTGCCGGCTCTCACGCATCGCGAAGCGCACGGCGAAACCGAGCCGTAGCTTGTTTCTCAAGCTGGCTGCCCAGCCCGATCGGAAACGATCCGACCTCCGGCGAGCGACACGATTCGGTGTGCGCGCGCCGCGAGCGAGAGGTCGTGCGTCACCATGACGAGCGTCGTGCGCGCATCGCGATTCAACTCTTCGAGCATCTCGACGATGCCTTCGCCCGTCTCCTGGTCGAGATTCCCTGTCGGCTCGTCCGCGAACAGGATCTTCGGGCGATTGGCGAAGGCTCGCGCCAAGGCTACTCTTTGCTGTTCTCCGCCGGAGAGCTGAGCCGGAAAATGGTCGAGCCGGTCACCTAGGCCCACACGCTCCAGGAGGGCCGTAGCCTCGCCTGTGAGCCCCTTGGCGGTGCCTCGGAGCTCCAGTGGCACCAAGACGTTCTCGAGCGCGGTCAGCGTCGGGAGCAGGTAAAACGTTTGAAACACGAACCCGACCCGCTGGAGACGAAACTCGGCTCGACCGTCTTCGGTGAGCGCGAAAATGTCTTCGCCGTCGAGGTAGACGCGGCCACGCGTCGGCTCGTCGAGTCCGGCCAGAAGGCCCAGAAGGGTCGTCTTGCCGCTACCCGAGGGACCGACGACGGCTACGAAAGACTCGGCCTCGACTTCGAGATCGATGGAGGTCAGTACCGGCAAGGGCCGCCCTCCGCTCATGTAGGTTTTTTCGAGGCTCTGGGCCACGATCATCATATGCGACGCTTCCTCTTCATCATCTCGATGCTGGCGTGTGCCACGTGTGCGCAGCCCGAAGACCCGGCTTCCGCGGCCCCGGATGTCGGGGGAGCCGTCTCTCTGCCGGCACCGGAAGAGGCGTCGCCCGCAGACGAGCGACCACCCGTCGTCTTTCTCGGCACGAGCCTCACAGCCGGACTCGGTCTACTCAGCGACGACGATAGCTACGTCGCCCGCCTTGCGGAACTGGCCGATTCGGCAGGCTTGCCGTTCCGGGCGGTGAACGCCGGCGTTTCCGGAGAGACGAGCGCGGGCGGCCTGCGCCGGCTGGATTGGGTGTTGCGCCAACCGCTCGCAGTGCTCGTTCTGGAGCTCGGCGCCAACGACGGCCTTCGCGGTCATGATCCTGACATGCTCGAAGACAACCTGCGAACGATCATCGACCGTACGCGAGCGCGGCACCCCGGCTCACGCGTGGTGATCGCCGGCATGCAGGCACCAACGAATCTCGGGAAGGCATACACCGATAGATTCCGGGCCATCTTTCCGACCGTGGCCGAGGCCACCGGTTCGGCACTCATCCCTTTTCTGCTCGAGGGCGTCGCTGGAGTCCCCGAGCTCAACCAGGACGATCGAATCCATCCCACTGCTGAGGGCCACGAGCTCGTGGCACGGAATGTCTGGGCTGTGCTCGAGGGCGTCTTGCAGGAGCTGGAAAGCCGATGAGTGACAGCCCCTTCAGCTTCGGCACTAAGATCCTCGGAACCGGCGCGCTGATCCTCTTCTCGCTGCTCGGGCTCGGAGTCGTGCTCCCGGCCACCTGGGAGGCTGAGGCGACCATACTGCTGCCGACAACAGCCGACGCCGCTTTTCCCTACCTCGACTCTCCGAAGGGTTGGCTTGCCTGGACGCCGTGGCCGGACAGCAGCACGCTCTCGGGGCCCGCGAGAGGCGCGGGGGCGACGATGAGCTGGGATGATCCGGAATTCGGAAGCGGGGTCTTTACGATCGTACAAGCCGACGCCCCCAGGCACGTGACCTACAGAGTCGAGGTCAACGACGGCAGGATGTCGACCGACGGCACGCTGGAATTGAATCCAGAGGGCGCGGGAACGCGTGTGCGCTGGCGCGAAGAAGGCGACCTGGGCCGCAATCCCCTCATGGGCTACTGGGCGCTCTCCATGGATGGTGCGCAGAGCGACGAACTGCAGAAGAGCCTGGATCGCCTGGTGCTACTACTCGTCGACTCCGCCGGATCAGCTGCTGCCGATTCGAGCGCGGCTGTCGAGTCGACCGCGGTGCCCGACTCTACTGATTACGAGCCCAGTTGATGAGGTCCCGATTCGTCTCCGTCTTCTTCATGGCACCCAGCAACTCCATCATTCCGTCCGCGGGGCCAGCTCCGCCGAGCTGACGGCGCATGGCGTGTGACAGCCAGAGCGCGTCCTCGTCGAGCAACAGCTCCTCCTTCCGCGTGGCGGAAAGCGGCAGGTCGATCGCCGGGTAGATTCGGCGGTCAGCCAGCTCCCGCGACAGAACCAGTTCGCTGTTTCCGGTACCCTTGAATTCCTCGAAAATGACCTGGTCCATCCGAGACCCGGTGTCCACGAGCGCCGTCGCGATGATCGTCAGCGATCCGCCGCCCTGAGTGTCCGAAATCTTGCGGGCGCTGCCCAGGAAGCGCTTGGGCCTCTCGAGCGAGTTGGCGTCCAGTCCACCGGACATGGTGCGTCCGCTACCGCCCTTGATGGTGTTGTGTGCGCGAGCCAAACGTGTGATCGAGTCGAGAATGATGACGACGTCCTCACCTTGTTCCACGCGACGACGCGCACGCTCCAGCGTGATCTCGGCTACCTGCACATGCCGCTCCGCCGGCTGGTCGAACGTGGAAGCGACCACTTCCCCAAATCCGCACTGCTCCATCTCGGTGACTTCCTCGGGGCGTTCGTCCACCAAGAGGATGATCAGATGGCATTCGGGATTGTTTGCAACGATGCCTTGGGCCACGGCCTGGAGGATGGTGGTCTTTCCGGCCTTGGCCGGCGCCACGATCATCGCGCGCTGTCCCTTGCCAAGCGGACAGATGAGATCGATGACCCGGTTGGTATAGTCTGGCTGACCGAGCATCGTTCGCCCGCATTCGAGCACGAGCTGCTCATTCGGGTGTGTAGCACTAAGCCGCTGGAACTCGGGGCGCGTAGCCATGTCCTCCGGCGGCCTGTCGTTGACGCGCTGCAGATGCGCGAGCGGCGGGCTCTTTCCGTTTCGAGCCTGCCCGACGATACCCACCAGCTCGTCTCCGGTACGGAGGCCGAACTTCTGGATCATGCGGGAGCCCACGTAGATGTCGTCGTTGCCGGGGGTATACCCGGACTCCCGACGCCGAACGAAGCCGGAGCCGCTACCCAGAACCTCGAGCAGGCCTAAAGGTCTCGACTCTGCTTCTAGTTCTGCAGGATCATCGGGGACTTGTGCGAGGAGTTCCTGTTCCGTCGGCTCGTGCTGTCGTTCCTGACCTGGCGAACGACGACGGCGACGGCCACGGCGGCGGCGCTTGTTGCGCTGCGGCTTGTTACGGTCTCCCTCGCCCGGTGGTTTCTCTGGCGATTCGGGCACGTCTCAACCCATGTTGCGGGGTTCAACATCCGATTCGAGACTACTGCTCACGGATGTCCTTGAAGTAACTCCGTATAAAACGGAGTCGTGGACTTGTCCTCTCCAGGCGGCCAGGGGGCCGCTCTGGCGCCGACGCAAAAGCATCGACCGGACCCCAACAATCTTCCATCATCGACGCTTTGTAGCAAGGCGGTCGTGAAAATCACATACCCGGGAGGACTCGAATGACTGATACGTGCTCGAGCCGTCGAGGGTTTCTCAAGGCCCTCGCGATGGGCGCCGTGGGGGCTCCGATCCTAGGCCGCGCGCAAGCACTGGAGGCCGCGCTCACGTCGTCGCTGGATGGTCTCTCGTTTCGAGCCGACAGCGTATCAGCGGTGCGCAGGCTACGCGACCAGTACCTGCTCTCTCCCGACCTGATCTACTTGAACCACGCGTCGATCGGGACGGTGCCGCGCCCTGTGGTGGACGCGCACATCGGCTATCTCGAGCTCTGTGAGACGCACCCTTCGCTCTACGTGTGGGGCGATGTTTGGCGGGTGCTCGCGGAGGGAGTACGCGCCCAGGCTGCGGCACTTTTGAAGTGCGAGGCGGATGACCTTGCGATCACGCACAACACCACCGAGGGATTCAACGTTCTTGCGCACGGGCTCCCGCTGTCCGCCGGCGACGAGGTCCTCTTCAGCTCAATCAACCACGCGGGGGCCGCGGTCGCCTGGGACACTCTGGCTGAGCGTCGTGGCTTCACGGTGCGTCGCTTCCCCTTCCCGGTGGAGCGAGGCGCCGAGCTAACGCAAGAGGAGCTCGTCGCCCTGCACGTCCAGGCGGTGAGGCCCGAGACCCGGGTCCTGGTGATCCCACACGTAGACAACATGATCGGGCTTCGTCATCCCGTGCGTGAGATCGCCGCCGCCGTCCGCGACCGCGGCGTTGAGTACGTGTTCGTCGACGGCGCCCAGTCGGTTGGTATGATCCCTGTGGATATCGGTTCGGCCGGCGTGGACGCTTATGCCATGAGCCCACACAAGTGGGTGCAGTCCCCGAAGGGGCTCGGCCTGCTCTACGTCTCGGAGGCGCTGAGAAGCCAGCTCCCCCGAATGTGGCACAAGACGGCAGAGTCGAGGATGGACGGCACCGCCCGCGACTACGAGGACTACTCGACGCGGGCGTGGCCCGCGGTGGTGGCCTTGGGAGATGCACTGGCGTTCCAAGCCGCACTGGGGGCCGCTGAGAAGGACCGGCGATACCGCGCGCTCTGGCGCCGCGTGCGCGACCGCGTGGACTCTGAGGCGTCGCTTGCCTGGCGTTCCCCGGTTACCTGGTCGCTTTCGTCGGTGATCATGGCGGTCGAAGTCGTGGGGCGCCCGGCGCCCGAGCTGGGCCCTGAGTTGCTCGAAACCGAGGGGGTAGTCGTGCGATCTTTCGGTGGCGGACTCAACTCACTTAGGGTTTCACCGAATCTCATGACGAGCGAGGAGGAGCTCGATCGCTTCCTGGACGCGCTAGCAGCCCGTGGGGCTTGAACTTTTTCGGTGTCCTATGC
>Ga0209445_1000135_pt1 | contig 39504 bp, 41 predicted proteins | sample MarorgKNORR_S2LV_4_FD_188223 | JGI IMG/M metagenome (GOLD analysis project Ga0209445, IMG submission 188223) | Marine microbial communities from the Southern Atlantic Ocean, analyzing organic carbon cycling - NADW_A/KNORR_S2/LV (SPAdes) (version 2) | ecosystem: Environmental > Aquatic > Marine >... | reverse complement strand
CGGGCTACAACGGCAGGGCAGTGGGTTTGTCCCCAGACCAGTCATAGAAGCCCATTCCGGTCTTACGACCGAATCGCCCCATCGCGACAATCCGCTTTAGAAGCGGAGGCGGAGCATAGCGCGCCTCACGATACTCTTCGTACATGATCTCGCCGATCATGTTGAGCGTGTCGAGACCCACGAAATCACAGAGAATGAACGGGCCCATGGGATATCCGCATCCGAGAGCCATGGCGGTGTCGATGTCCTCAACACCGGCGACGCCCCGCTCCAACTGACGGATCGCGTCGAGCATGTACGGCACGAGCAGAAGGTTGACGATGAAGCCCGAGTTGTCTTTGGCCGCAACGGGCGCCTTACCGAGAGCTCTTGAAAACGCGAAGGCACGGTCGAACGTCTCGTCACTGGTCGCGATGGTGCGCACCACTTCAACGAGCTTCATGACCGGCACGGGATTGAAGAAATGCATGCCCACGAAGCGGTCGGCGCGGGACGTCGCCGCCGCCAGGTCGGTGATGGTGAGCGAGCTCGTGTTCGACGCGAAGATGGTGCCTGATCCGCATAGCCCATCGAGTTCGCCGAACAGAGCGTTCTTGGCCTCCAGCTCCTCGACGATCGCTTCGATCACGATGTCGCAGTCCTGAAGGTCAGACACGTCGGTCGTAAAGCTGAGCCGCTGCAACGCCGCGTCGCGATCCTCGGCGGTCAGCTTCTCCTTTTGGACGGCTCGCTCCATGGACTTGCGAATTCGCGCCTCTCCCTTCTCCAGGAACTCGTCTGTGACCTCGCAAGCGGTCACGTCGAAGCCACTCTTCGCGGCGACCTCGGCGATGCCACCGCCCATGAGTCCACAGCCGACTACTCCAACCTTGCTGATGTCCAATTTGATCTCCGGTTCGGTTTTTTTCGGGACGCTGCTAGGCGTCGCTTGAATCGTTCGACCTCATCATGTCGCGAGCTACCCCGTGGAAATGGCGCCTCACCCACTGGCGCCAGGCCGCGGGTGGTGGCTCGAGCGACTCGCCGAGTTCCAGGGTGTCGAGAATGCCCTCGAGCTCGGCCTTGACCTCCTGTAACTTCTTCTTGGCCGACGCGCCAGTCATGTACGCAGCGCCAGATGCGACGGCGCCGGCTAAGAGGACTCCGGCCCCTACTGCCAACCCGACCGGGGTGAGCGCGGAAAGCGCCCATCCCGCCATGGTTCCAGACGCCACACCGCCGATTCCGCCGAACACGACCGCACTTCCCACACTGTCGCCGCGTGTACCAGGATCGACGATGATCTCGACGTGCGACCGACCCTTCTCCAGCTGTTGCAGGTGAACTTCGACCGACCTTGCCGAAGCGATGTAGTACTTCCGCGACTGGGAGCTCGCAGCGCGTGCGATCTGCGAGGCCCAGTCGACAGAAGGACGATACATCAGGACTTCGCTTCCCCTGCGCACCGACTGCAGCAGTTGCGTGCCCACCAGGAAGTCGTCGAAGCGGCGGGCGAGCTCCGAGCGGTCCCCTGGAACCAGGCGGGCAGCCCGGATGAACTGGGGCCCGAACCAACGGTCCAGACGTCCGCCGAAGGCCACGTCCGAGCGCACCTCGTCCAGCGCCTGCCGGACGTGCGTGCCGCTGAGGCCGACTTCCCCGGCGATGCGGAACAGCTCCTCCTCGGAGAGCTCTCCGTCACCGCCGCCCGTATCGGACGACGACAGCTCGGCTGCGCGGCTGATGACCGCGTCGAACTCGCGTCGGGTGAGACCCTTGCCGGTCCGCTCGCTCATTCGCCCAACGCGAGCATTTAAAGCGCCTCGACGACGATCGCGCCGCCCTGACCTCCACCGATGCACGCCGAACCGAGCCCGAACTTGCCGCCACGACGACGGAGCTCGTGCAGCAGGTGGATCGTGATGCGCGCCCCGGAAGCCGCCAATGGATGCGTAATCGCGATCGCGCCACCGTTCACGTTCGTCTTTTCAGCATCGAGGCCGAGGTCCTTCTCCACCGACTTGTACTGCGCGGCAAACGCCTCGTTTACCTCCACGAGGTCCATATCCTCCAACGACATCCCGGCCTTCTCGAGTGCCAACCGGGACGCTGGTGCGGGTCCGATGCCCATCACTTTCGGCTCGACACCGACGAAGCCCCAAGAAACGATGCGGCCGAGGGGCTGCACTCCGTTGGCCTCGGCCCACTCGGGGCTGGCGAGCACCGCGCTCGCGGCGCCGTCACCAATGCCGCTCGCGTTGCCAGCAGTGACCAAGCCGTCCTTCTTGAAGTACGGGCGCAGCGCGCCGAGCGCCTCCAGCGATGTCTCGGGACGCATGTGCTCATCTGCTGCGTAGATGACTTCGCCCTTTCGGGTCTTGATGGTGACCGGCGTGATCTCCGCCTCGAAGTAGCCAGCATCCCAGGCGGCCTTGGCGCGCTGCTGAGAGCCCACGGCGACCAGGTCGACCTCCTCGCGGGACACCTCGTAGCGGTTAGCAAGCTCCTCGGCGGTCTGCGCCATGGTCAGATCGCAATGCGTGTCGAGCAGACACTCCCAAAGCAGGTCCTCGAACTGCTTTCCAGCGGGCCCTAGGCGGAGGCTGCCGAAGCGGGCACCGCGCACCACGTGTGGCGCCTGGCTCATCGACTCGGCACCTCCGGTGAGACAGACGTCGGCCTCCCCGAGGATGATCTCCTTCGCGCCCTGGACAATCGCTTCGAAGCCAGAGCCGCACAGGCGATTCACGGTGAGGGCACCCTTCTCCTGCGGAACTCCGGCGCGCAGCGCCACGTGCCGCGCCAAGTAGATCGCGTCGGCGGAGGTCTGTAGCGCATTGCCGAAGAACGTGTGATCGACTTGGTCCGCCGAGATGCCCGCCGCATCGATTGCAGCGGCACTCGAGATGGCACCGAGATCGGTGGCCGTAAAGTCCTTGAGCGATCCGCCGAACGTGCCGAACCCGGTTCGCTTACCGGAAAGAACGACGACGTCGCGAGAGTGGCCTTGGGTTGGCATTGAGCCTCAGTTCGAGCGGGGAGCAGACGCGAAAATCGGTGGACCACAGACTTACCCCCCGAGAGCGCCACCGGTTCACCGCGTAGGATGCAACGCGGCCGGCCCTTGCTTCCGGTCGGCCTTCTAGGGAAATCCGTCCCAGTCCATGACCTCGCGCGCCAGCCAGACATGCCGGCGATTGTGCGCAAGGAGGAGGGAGAGGCCGGTGCCCAGCGAGAGCCGAACGACGCGGAGAAACGGTGACGAGAATCGCGCCTTGCCCAAGTCGACGCCCCACGCGTCGTCCATTAGCTGGGAAAGATCATCCTGAATACGCGCGAACTTCGGACCGACCTCGGACCCATCGAGGTCCGGGTCCGGCACCATCCCCTTCGCGGTCGGCATGCGCCGTTTGGGCGGCGGCTCCATGGTGTCCGTGAACCAACGCCCGAACCATGGATGACGGTAGGGGCCGTAGGAAAGACGCCCCTGTCTGCGGGACTTGGCGATGCATGCTCGCATGCCCTCGACGTACGGCACATTCAGAATGCACAGGTGGGACGCGAGCCCCCACTCGAACTCCTCGGCGGATACGAACCCGCAGCCCAGAAGCGCTTCACCGAAGTAGCCGCCGTTGTCCCTCTGGTACTCGAGGGCCTTGCTTACGTCGTCTTCGTCGATCTTGCCGAGGGGCTCATCAGTATCTGACCGATGGTGCGTCGTTCCGCCATATCGGGTTCCGCTTGTTAGTTGTAGTGCAAAGCACTTTTGCTAAGTCTTTGCATTACAATGGTTTCTGACATTTATAGCGAGTCATTATTTACAATACCACACACTCTGACCAGAAACTCAGCCTAATTTCAGGGCTAAATCGTCTTTGTGACAGAAAGTCCTTGTTCCCAGTAATCGGCTAGTCGTTAAGGGAATAGTAGTTAACCGAAACCTGTTTGGTGGTGAAATCAACTTCCCACCTTACAAAGTTCATGTCTCCGTTGCTGACACAGTCAGTGAAAAAGAGTTCCGCGCTTGTTCCATTGCGGCGGAATGTTCCTCTTAGCGGTGATGAGAGAAGTGTTCCATCGTTGCCCAATACTCTAGCCTCTCCTTCCATCGTTCCTCGAGTTCTTCCCTCGTCGACCGCTTCCCAATATTGGGTGCAGTAAACGGTGCCGTAGCCCTCAATCGGACCTTCGAAGTTATAGGTAGTGCCCGACTGATCTATCGTAACGTTAGTAATCGAGACTGACCCTGTGCCATCTGGTTGTGATAAATCCATTTCTCTTCCCATGGTCGTATGATTTGTAAGCAGTGATAGTCAATCTACCCCCCCCCCTGCTCACCACTGAAGGGTCTGGTATCGCAAAGGTCGAGGTATATATCCACTCTACTAACTAGCGTAGAGGCTCGTCCGAAGACCTCTTCTTCAAAAAGGTTAGGGTGCCTGATGGAAGTGTTTCGACGTTTTGTTCTTGTTGGCTATAGCTGTCCAGATTGAGGATACCGTACTAAGAGCTATAGCGAACAGAAAGAAATGTTCAAAGCTCCCTGTCCTCAATGTGGCTCAACCACCTTCAGTGAAAAGCAACGAGCCAAGGTGAAGAAGGCGAAGCGGACAATGTGGGTAGCTGTAGGATTTCTCATATTCCTTCAGACTGCCATCTATTTTGGATTTGCAGACGAGCTTGTCTTCCCAATTGTATACCTGCTGGAGGTCATCGGACTCTAGGGTACTAGGGTAGCCCCTGAATCTTGGCCAACACCTTGAGGGCGTTCACCTGAGTAGTTGTGGTGCAGTAGGGTGAGTCAGCCATATCCATCAGTCTCATTGGGTATACCCTGATAAGCCCTTGGTAAGCTCCTGAATAGGCACCCAGATTGGTCAGAAATGTCCTCCTAAAATACCACTCAGAATACTACTCATTACAGTGGTCTATCAGTGACCCTACAGGATACCCACAGTGATACCAGAGGACAGATAAAACGGCTTGGTGATTGGCTTTCTAGGGGGAAAAACCTGAGGAATTAAGCGGAGCTAACAAAGGGTGGCTCCGCCTGTTTAGTCCCTTCTAGGTGCTCGCGGCGTGGACGCCCACGACACGCGCGGTTATCCACTGGCCGACGTCTTCCGTCGAGTACTCCCCCCCCAAGTCGGGCGTAGTCTTCCCTGCTTCCACCGAGCCGGCAACCGCAGCCTCCACACGCTCGCCAAGGTCGGAACGACCAAAGTGGTCGAGCATGAGCGAAACGCAACGAATCGCCCCAATCGGATTAGCGATTCCCTTGCCCGCGATGTCCGGAGCAGATCCGTGCACAGGCTCGAATAGCGCTACCCGTCCCGGATGGATATTGGCCGAAGGAGCCAGGCCCAGCCCTCCCGTCACTTCCGCGGCTAGATCGCTGACGATATCGCCGAAGAGATTGGACGTCACGATGACTTCATAGCGTTCCGGTCGTCGAACCAGATCCATGACCATGGCATCGACGTACATCGCGTCCTGTTCTATGTCCGCGTATGCGGCGCCCACTTCAGCGAAAACACGGCGCCAAAGGCCGCCCGCGTGCCTCTGAACGTTGGCCTTGTCGACCAACGTTACGCGACCTCGACCACGGGAGCCCGCGAACTCGAACGCCGCCCAGATGATCCGCTCCACTCCTTTTCGCGTGTTCACGTCTTCCTCGATGGCGACTTCGTCGGACGTTCCCGTCTTGAAGCTGCCCCCCATACCTGTATACGCACCCTCGGTGTTCTCGCGGAATATCTCCAAACACAGTGGGCCGACTAGATCTCTGAGCGGCGACAGCTTCGGTGAAAGCAGAACGCAGGGCCGGAAATTCACGTACAAATCCAACTTGAAGCGCATGCCGAGCAAGATGTCCTTCGCGTGCTCGTTGCCGGGCACGCGGGGATCACCGAGCGCCCCCAGAAGCACGGCATCGTACTCGGCGAGCGCAGCGAACTCCTCGTCCGTGATCGTGATGCCCTCACGCAGATAGCGCTCCGCACCGAGGTCCCAATCGACCAGCTCCAGGCCCAGGCTTTCGGACGCGTTCAACGCTTCCAGAAGACGGCGGGCTTCGCGCACGACCTCGACGCCGATACCGTCTCCGGGAATGAGCGCGACCCGGCGTATCAAGGCTTCACCTCGACAACCACCACACCGTGCCCCGGAGCGCCGCTACCCTCCAGAACGAACGGATACCGACCGGGGGGGGACCCCTCGAAGTCCACCACGAACCGGCTGTCCAACCGCAACATCGGAGGTGACGCGACTTGGTCCGTCCTCTCCAAGAACGCGCGGGCGTCCGGAAGCAACGAGTCCAGTTCGAAGATGATTTCATGCACGAGCCAGTCGCCCGTCACGAACTCCAGGTAGGCTCCAGGCTGAATCGTGGTGGCTCGTGGCGCGGCCAGCTCCACGACTCCACCCGTGATCAGCACACGGTGGACCTCGTCACGATCAGTCAACCCGAGTTCCGAGCGCAGTACTTCATCCGGCTGCAACTCTGAGTCCACCTTACACGAAGTGCCAGCTGCCGCTATCAGGAGCGCACAAAGAAGCGATCTCTCACCGAGCGCTCCTCTCAAGCGTGGACCTCGACGCCGCAGGCCGCGCAGAAACGCCACTCCGGCTCTAGCTCCTCGCCGCACCCCGGGCAGGACACGACATGCACATCCGTGCCGCAGAACGGGCAAAAATTCACCGTTGGCCTCTTCGGAAGATCGGCCCGGCACCAGCGACACGTGGTCAGCGCTTCGTCCGCGCCCACGGGCTCGGACTCCGGCACCTCTCTGGGCGGGTCGTCCCCCTCGGGCCCGAGAAAGCCGGCGCCGACGTCGTCTTCCGCCTCATGCAAACTCGTGTCGTCCACGGGGACCTCCTCGGAAACGACCGACGGCCCGCTGAGTCGATCGGGATTGAGGCGCACGTCTACCGCGGCATACTCGCGGTAGGCGCCGGTATTGGGGTTCGGGGACTCGAGCTCTTCGCGCAGGTTCCGGAGCGCAGCCTCGGACTCGAGGATCAGGTAGCCGCCCTCGCCCGCAAGCAGGTGCAGCAAGGCGTCCTCGTAGTCGCCGTTCATCTCTACACCGATGCGGTCACGGTGCAAACCATAGGGAACGAGGTTCTGGTATATCTCCGCGACCGTGAACGGGCCGGTGAGATAGTCAGGCCGTTGCGCACGAATCACCTCGACGAGTGCGTCGTAAAAGCTCGAGAGTACTTGTTCGTTCTCGCCCATCACTCCTCCGATTCGACCTCCAGCCGCACCAATCCCGCCTCGACGGCGGCTCTCAGGAACGACTCGGGGTCGGCGAACGGGATCTCCACACCACTCTGTTCATGCCAGCGCTCTGCGAGTCGACGCATGTAGTGCGCAATAGTCTCATGCGAAAAGCCCGCCTGGTCTCTCATCTGCCGAACGATTTCACTCCAGGTTCCACGCATCTGGTGTCCGTCCGTCAGCCGGACGACGTGTCGACCCTCCGACTCCCCAGCCTGGCTGAGTTCGAAGAGCTCCAGCTGGCTGGGATCGAAATAGGCACCGGGCTCCCCGCCTCGCATGTTCGACTCGACCTCGGCCAGAAGCCGATCGATCGGGTCATCGAGATCTTCGAGCTCACGCAGACGCTGTTCCCAAGGAGCCAGGCGCGAGTCACCGGCGTCCAAGTGCCAAAGCGCGCGCTTAAGCTCTATCAGCCTCCAAACAGCCAGAGCATCCCAATGCTCCTGCGGGGGCACGCGCTCGAGCTCGCGCAACGCGCCTTCCCAGTCCCCCCGGTCGTACAGGAGGTGACCCAGATAGACCCGCGCCTCGTGCAGGTCCGCGTCGAGGCGTAGCGCCCTCCGAATCTGGCGACCCGCGCCGACATCGTCGCCGAGGCGATGCAGCGCATAGCCGAGCGAGGCCGCCGCATCCGCGCTGTCCGGTCGGGCCGCTGCGGCCTTCGCAAAGACGTCCCGGCATTGGGCATAGAGCGCCTCCCGGTACAGCGCACGCCCCATGGTGAGCATGAGCTCGATGTCGTCATCGTACCCCATGGCCGCGACTTCGTCGAAAAGCCTCAGTGCGTGCTCTTGCTCACCAAAGCGCAGCAAGGTTTCCCCAAGGCCGACTAAGGCGTCTTCATGGGCGCCGTCCAAGACGACCGCCTGCTCGAACGACTTCCGAGCCCAGGCATATTCCTCTCTCGCTAATCGCGCATATCCTAGCCCGACGTACAGCTCTACGGCGTTTGGATACAGAGAGAGGCCCTCTTTTAGCATCTCGAGGGCCCCGTCATAATCACCATCGTTGTAGAGCTTGTGTGCCTGCTCGTCGTATTCCTCTGAACTGAGGAATCGGTCGGGCATGTAGGAAGCTCCTCGCCGACCGCCACAGGCCGACATGAATGAGAGATTTCTAGAGCAATCTAATGCGCGGTTTTGGCTCGTACCACCCTGGAAACGAGACGCTCCGACGCCTTCCGCGGGCCACTAGACGCGGGCGTACGCCACTCCACAGGAGTCGCAGACCAAGTTCTTCCCGGCCCGGAAGAGACGCGTACCGGGGCCATGGCGGGGACAGTGGGGATCGTCGCCCGCATCCAGTACATCCTTGACCTTCTTGCGCTCGGTCTTGGTAGCCTTGGGGATCTCGATCTCATAGCGGAGCGACGAGACGCTGCACTCCAGCAAACCCAAGGCGGTCCCGCCTTCGTTAGGTCGAATTCCGAGTAGCATGAGGAAGCCCCCGTTGGGGGAATCCATCTGGGCCCCGGCATAGTACTGCTTCAACACGCGCTTTGCATCGTCCAGCCGCAGCATATCAACCATCGGCGCGCTCGAAGAGATATGCAGAGTCTTCGAGCCTCGCGTCTCCGTCCACACTCACGGCGTAACGAGCACCGGCATAGATCGCGGCGCCACCGTATTGACCCATCTTGTTCACGGCATAGTAGTTGACGCTGAAGTTGGGACGGCCGTCCTCGCGCCGGAGGCGGGACTCCACTGTGACGTGTACGATTCGCCGAAGTGCTTCCAAGCACGCGTCCTTCGGGTGCATGCCGTTGCGCATGAGTTCCACGATCGTGTGGCTCCCGCATGTCTTGATGACGGCCTCACCGCGCCCCGTGGACCCAGCGGCCCCCACGTCGTTGTCGCAGTACTGGCCTGCGCCAATGATGGGGGAGTCGCCCACGCGACCGGGGATCTTGTACGCGAGGCCGGAGGTCGTGGTTACTGATGACAGGTCGCCGTTCGCGTCGACAATATCGCAGTTGATGGTACCCTGAGGACGAAAACCGTCGTGCGAGTCGAGCAGGCCATCGCCGAACTCGCTAGGTGTACGAAACTGCTCGACAGGCTCTCCCGACTCCGCTGGCAGCAGATAGTCGTCCTGATCGCTCAGACGTGCGCGCCACTCGATCCACCGCCGACGGGACTCTGGGGTCACCAGATCCTCAATCGGATGCCCCATCGACTTCGCGAAGCGCTGCGCGCCCTCACCAACGAGCAAGTGGTGATCGGTGTAGCGCATCACGTCGAGCGCGACGAGCGAAGGTCGCTTGACACCCTCGATGGCGGCGACCGCACCAGCCCCGCGCGTGGGTCCGTGCATGAGCGAAGAATCGAGTTGGACCACGCCATCCTGGTTGGGTAGTCCCCCGTACCCGACGGATGTGTCTCGTGGGTCTTGTTCGACGAGGTTCACGCCACGCACGATGGCGTCGATGGTATCCGCTCCGTTCGCGAGCTCCCGGATCGCCAGGCTGACCGCTTCGAGTCCGTTCGCGGACGCGACACACGTCGGTGTCACCCGACGAATCACTACGTTCGGCGCGCCGTGCAAGCTCTTGGGAAACACGCCGAGAGCCGCCCCGGCACTCACTCCAACCGACGTCTTTACGAAATCACGCCTACTGCCCATGGGGTTCTCCTCGGGGTACACCCAGCAAATTGCGGCCGGAAGTATAGGGGCGAAGCGGATTTCTCGCTACCCAAGATGCCCGGAGATTTGGAGCATTCGCTCGCGCCGCGCGAGCGCCCGATATCTGGGGGACTGAAGCCAAAAAAAAAGGGGCACGGGGAGCCCCAAAGGCTCCCCGTGCCCCCTGCATGAAGTCCGCTAACCGGCGTTACGCCACGGTCGCGGCGTCCAGCTTTTTCGAGGCCCTGCTTGCGCCGTGCGCGATGGCAGGCTGGCAGAATCGGATTCCGATCTCGCGGAGACCCGTTAAATCACCATCGGTCAGATCGGGGTAACGCTCGCCGATGTAGTCGATGGTCTCATCCATCCAGTGCTTCTTGTCGCCATCCTCGGCCTGCAGGACACCGCAACGGTTGATGTGGCTGAACAGCTCGTCGCGTGCCCGCTCCATAAGTTTCTCTTTGCCCAAACCAGCCTCCGCTTATCGTTTCATGAGCGCGCATTCCGCACGCCGCCTTGTGGTCTTCATATGCTAGGTTTCTTCATTAGCCTTACAACCTAACTGCGATCACCTTGTCGGCCAAACCCAAGCCAATCCACGTGCCCAAGAGCTCAGCGCCCGACGCAGTCGCACTCGAGGTCTTTCGACATCTCTTCACTGCGTTGGCGGAAGAAATGGGCGCCGCTTTGAAACGCGCGTCGTTCTCGCCGAACATCAAGGAGCGTCAGGACTACTCGTGCGCGCTCTTCAACCCCACGGGGTCCGCGGTCGCGGTCGGCGACCACATGCCGGTACACCTGGGCGCGATGCCGATGAGCGTGGAGGCGGCCCTCGAGGAACTCGGAAGCCTGGACCCTGGCGACGTGGTATGTGTCAACGATCCGTTCCGGGGCGGAACCCACCTTCCGGATATCACGCTCATCTCTGCAGTGCACGACCCGCAGACCCGTCTGCTCGGTTACGTCGCTTCGCGCGCGCACCACAGTGACGTGGGCGGCTCCACGCCCGGATCGATGCCACTCGCGAGAGAAATCTTCGAGGAGGGCATTCGCATCCCTCCGGTACGGCTGTACAGGGCGGGGGTCTTGAATGAGGAACTCTGGAAGCTGCTGCTCGCCAATGTGCGCACGCCGGTGGAGCGCGCCGGGGACCTCGACGCGCAGCTCGGCGCGTTGCACGCGGGTTCGAAGCGACTGCTGGAAATCGCGGAGCGGCGAGGCGTCGACGACACGCTCGCGGCCATGGACGCGCTCATCAAGTACGCCGACCGCCTGGTCGAGGCCGGTGTCGAGCAAATTCCGGATGGACGGTACGAGGCCGAAGACTTCATGGAAGATGACGGTTTCGCTTCGGGGCCGGTCCCGATCCAGGTCGCGCTGACCGTGCGAGGGCGAACACTCGACATAGACTTCACCGGGACGTCGCCTCAGGTGCCCGGGGGTATCAACGCGGTCGCAGCCATCACGTCTTCGGCCACTCGCTACGTCGTGCGCTGCGTCGTGGAAGCGCTGCTCGGTGAGCCGCTCCCGGCGGGAGGCGGCTCGATGTCCTCGGTCACGCTTGAGCTGCCCGCAGAGTCCCTAGTAAACGCGGCGCTGCCGGCGTCGGTCGCGGCCGGGAACGTCGAAACGAGTCAGCGCATCACCGACGTGCTCATGCGGGCCTTCGGAGTCGCGCTGCCCGAACACATGCCGGCGCTGTCTCAAGGCACGATGAACAACACCACGGTGGGTGGCATCGACCCCCGCAACGGCAAGGCCTTCGCGTACTACGAGACCGTGGGGGGAGGCATGGGCGCGGGCCCGACGGGGCCTGGCCTCTCCGGCGTGCACTGCCACATGTCCAACTCGCTCAACACGCCGGTCGAGGCGCTCGAGCACGCATATCCCTACCGCGTGACGCAGTACGGCATCCGCCGGGGCTCGGGTGGCGCGGGGCTCCACCGAGGCGGGGACGGCCTGCGGCGCGACCTCATGCTGCTGGGCCCTGCCCGTGTGGCGCTTCTGTGTGAACGACGAACCGTCGGTCCGTCCGGCGCCCAGGGCGGTGAAGACGGTGCGCCCGGAGAAAACGTACTCATCCGCGCTGGCGTGGAGGAGCATCTTCCCGGGAAGACGACATTCTCAGTCCGCGCGGGCGACGTGATCAGCATCCGTTCGCCTGGCGGTGGCGGCTGGGGCGTGGCTCCAGAAACGTCCTCTCAACCCTGAATCATGAGTGCTCTAATCCGTTTTTCCGCCATCTGCGACGATGCTCGTCCGACCCCCGAGGGGAAGATCGACTTGCACGGTGTGTACAGCGACCTCTCCGCGCCGGGATTTCCAGCGAAGCAGGACAAGCTGGTGCTGGTGCTCGTGCTCGAGTGGGCTCCGAGCGATGAGGGTCGTTACCTCTTCAAGGCCGACCTGGAGGACGACGAGGGCAACATCTCGCTCACCGTCGAAGGCGAGACCGAGGTGCGCGTGCCGGCGCCGGGCCACCCCCCGTCGCGGAGCCAACTCATCATGCCCATGGAAGGCGTCGTCTTTCCGCACGCCGGGCAGTACACCTTCCGCGTCAAGGTCAAAGGACAGACGCTCCAGGGCCCTGGAGTCTTCCTCATCGAGGCCGACGAGGCCGTGCAGGCGTGACCCTGGGCGTCGTCGAGGGATACGAAGTCCACGTCGCCGTCGCCTGGCAGGGCTTCGTATGGTCCGCGGGCGCGGACTGGCTCGCCGCCACCCTCGCGGGGGGCACCACTCTGCACGAATGGGCGGCTGGGCATGACCGCATCGCGTCCTCCGCTGGCCGCGGGACAGTCCACGCGGTTCCGGCCCCCACGCTCGGTCCGGATGGCCGCGAGCGCTGGGCGGTGCGTCATTACCGCAGGGGCGGCTCGGTCGCACGGTACCTCGACGATCGATACCTGGCCGGGGGGGACAGCCGTCCAGTGCGCGAGCTGAAGGCGAGCGTGGAAGCCCGGAAACGGGGAGTACCGACACCGGCGGTCATGGCCGGGGCCACCTACTCGGCCGGCATATTCTATCGAGCCGACATTGCGACCGAGCTCATCCCCGACGCGAAGAGTCTGAGGGACGTGCTCTTCGGGGGCAGCGCAGGCCCGATCGATGCCGAGACGGCTCTTCACCTCGCTGGGAAGGTGGTGCGCAGGCTGGAAGAGGCTCTTGTCCTGCATCCCGACGTCAACGCAGGCAACATCCTGCTTCGCAGTCACCTCGGCGGGACCGAGGCGCACGTGATCGACCTAGATCGCTGCAACGTCCTGAGCCAGGAGCCCGGTCGGCCCTACCACTTCATGCGCGCGCGGCTCGAGCGATCCCTGCGAAGGCTCGCTGAGCGGCACGCGGTTGAACTATCGGACGGATGTTGGCGAGCGCTCCGCGACGGATTCGGCGCCAGCTCGTGACCTGGTCGGGACCTCAACCTCGCGAAGTCTGCATCGTGATGCTCTCCGCGCTCGGCGACGCGGTACACGTGCTGCCGGTGGCCAACGCGCTCAAACGAGCATGGCCCGAGTGTCGCATCACATGGGTGATCCAGCCGCTTCCACACCAGCTCGTGGAGGACCATCCGGCGATCGACGACTTCGTCGTCTTCCACCGACGGCCTGGGATGGCGGGGTTGAGAGCGTTCCTGGAGCTCCGGGGCCAGATGGCCGGACGCCACTTCGATCTGCTCATCGGACTGCAGGTCTACTTCAAGGCAGGCGTGATCACGGCGCTCGTGAGCGCGGACGTGAAGCTCGGTTTTGATCGCGCGCGCGCGCGGGACGCTCAGTGGCTCTTCACGAACCGGCGCATCCCCGCCCGAGGCCAACGTCACGTTCAGGATCAGTACTTCGAGTTCTTGCAGTACCTGGGCGTCGACCCCCAGCCATTGACATGGGACCTCGGCCTTTCCCAGCAGGAGCGCACTGCGCAGACCACCTTCTTCAATGAGCTCGATCGTCCGGCCTGCGCGGTCGTGCTGGGCACGAGCAAGCTCGAGAAGAATTGGAGCGCCGACGGTTATGCGCGGGTGCTGGAGCAGGTCGAGAGCGAGCACGGTCTGCGGCCGGTCATCATTGGCGGCCCCTCACCTGTGGAGCGGCGCATCGCGGACCAAGTGCTCTCCGCGACAGGAGCAAACGTCGTCGACGCACTCGGCGACGACCTCAGAAAACTCGTCTGGATTCTCGATGGCAGCGCCCTGCTCATCAGCCCCGATACCGGGCCGTTGCACATCAGCCGCGCGCTCGGCACCCCGGTCGTCGGCCTGTACGGCTACACGAACCCGAAGCGCTCGGGACCGTATGGCGCTTTCGAGGACCTGATCGTGGACGGGTACGCCGAATACCCTGGCGAGCAATATCCGGTCACGTCGACGTATCGCGACGGCATGGAACGCATCACTGTGGACGGCGTGTTGCAGAAGGTGTCGCTCGCAATGCAGCGGTACGTGAAACGTTAGCCACCCTTGGTTGCCACCCACCTAGAGGACACAACATGTCGGACACCGCTGCCGAAGAGGCGCAGGGCCTCGCGTGGGAAAAGGTCCTGGAACCATTGGTGCTGCGCTCTCTCTTCTGAATGGTTAGGCCTCAGCCGAGCCACATCGGTTTCGTCGCGAGGAACGCGAACGCGGCACCCGCCCCGAGCAGGGCCTCCCACTCATTGTTGCGCATGTACTGGCCCACGCGGAAGCCACCGTCCAGGTCGGGCTGCTCCGGTCGATACTTGGTCAGCCTGGGCACGAACGCCGGCACATTCTTCGCGTAGTGTAAGAAGCGCTGCCCGAAGAGTTCGGTGAGCAGCTCGATTTCTCCGGACATCGTGCGCGCGTAGACGGGACCGTAGAAGGCGAAGAAAAGCGTGGGCCAGATCCAATGCCCGCCAGCGAGCGTCACACCGAGGCCGACAAAAAGGCTGCCGATGTACAGCGGATTTCGCGTGTACGCGTACGGCCCGGACGTGGTGAGGTCCTCGTCTTTGCGGATGGTGCCGGCGGCCCAACCGCGAATGAGCAGGCCCATCGCGGCGAGCGCAGCGCCAATCGCGAGCAATCCTGTGGTGGGCTGCGCGAACCAGAGGAAGGGGAGGCCGAGCAGCCAGACCATCTTGGTCCGGATCCGTCTCATCCCCATCGGATCGCCGTTACTGTCGACCCACGTCGGCGGCGGCCTGTGCCCGGGCCTCCCTAGCCTGCGCGGCCTCCGCCCTCGAGTCGGCGTTCAGCGGCACGCCAGGCTGATAGTCCTTGAGGTACAACTCCAGCGCGCCCGGGAAGCCCTGGATGTTGCTCTTCATGTACACCATGAGCCGACGGTCGTCGTCGCTGAAGTAGATCTCCGCCTCACCGCCGTCGGAGAACAAGCCAGACGTCTGGATGATCGGCTGCACCACGATGCAGTCGAACTCACCTCCGTCGACCTTCTTCCGTTCCTTGCGCAGCACCCGAATCTGGACGGGGTTGCCGTCTTGCTTGAAGTATCGCGATAGCGTGTACGTCTTCCCCACCTCGAGATCCATCTGGCGTAGGAAATAGATCATGGAGATGTCGTCGAGCGGGAGCGACGAACCGAGGGTGCCGGACTTGTCTTTCTCCCCTTCTTCCTTGTCCTCGTTGTCCCAAATGCCCTGTTCGGGATAGAACTCGTAGTGGCGGGTCGCGTGGTAACGCACCTGATTCATCTCGCGCAAAAACCGCCAGCTCTGCAGCGTGCTCACGTCGAAGAAGGTGGTATAGATGTCGTGCACTTTGAGGCCCAGCATGCCGGCGTCGATCTCCATCACAGCACGGTAGGTTTCGTTTCCACGCACGCTGTCGAGTGCCTCGACCGTCATGTGGCCTTCGCCAACGTCGAACCAGCCGATTTCGACCCGATAGAGCATCTGCTCTCCGGGTCCGAACGGGGCTGCTGCTGCGAGCTCTTGCGTCGGGTACTGGGCGTCCAGGCTGTCGAGAATCTCGGCAGAGTCGCGCACGTCCACACTCTCTTGCGCCCACCCCGACGGCGGAACAACGAGCGCAGACAGCACCAAGCCGCCGAGCAAGGACCACTTCGCGCCCAAGACACCTGCGCTCATGCGGTCCCCGTTTCGGGCGCAGACCACAGAGTGCCACCTCGCAGCCGAGCTAAATCCATGAACGTCTTCAAAGGCTTGAAGCGAGACTCACGCTGCTGTAGGTCGTAGCGGAGTCCGAGCGGCGACTCGGCGATGCGGCGCGCGTGCGGCGCGAGTCTGCCGAGCAGCTCAACGTTGGAAGCCCACCCCTCCGACTCCAGGAGCCGCTGCTCAACCGGCCGGTCTCGCAGAGCCTTCTTGAGCACGATCACCCTGTAGGCGCGCAAGCCGCTCAGGGGGTCCGACACAGGCGCCCGAGCGACCACACGGCGAAGAAGCGCGCGAGAAAGCAGTCGAACCAGGCGGACCCGGCGCGGCAGCGAGTGATCACCCTGCTCCATGGCTCCCGCGACGATGTCGGCCCCGCCCTCGAGCACCCTTATGAGCCCCACGATGTCCTCGGGATCTTCCGTGAAGTCTCCCTGCAAGACGACGGCGCAATCTCGTTTTGGATAGGGCGCCTCCTTCACGACGTGACGGAGCAGCTTCTCCACCGAAGCGCTGTAGCCGATCCGCTCTTTGGACCCTAGGACCGTTAGCGGTACGGAGCGCTTATAGCGTTGCAGCACCTCCTGGGTATCGTCGGTCGATGCATCGTCGTGCACAACGAGCCGGTAGTCCCGGTCGAATTCGCCCAGAACGCGACGCACCTTCCACAGAAGGACGCCGACCGTCGGAGCTTCGTTGTGCGCTGGAATGCAGACGTAGATCACGCGCTTTTGCCGCCGTGAGGAATCGAAACAACCCCTGGTCGGTGCACGGAATCCCCAACCACCGATCGAACGCTTATACCGGGAGGTACGAGCGCGGTTCCTAAGTTCCATTGTTCCGTTACGATTCTGCCAGCTCCGCTTCAGGGCGCTTTTTCCATCGCTTGTGCTGCCAGAAGTACTGCTCCGGGGCCTCCCCTATCGCTTGCTCCAACGCCGCCGTGTGGACCTCGGTCAGCGCCTGCACGTCCGCATCGAGGCTGCCGGACGGCTGGAAGTCGATGGGGCGCAACTCGACCGTGTACTCTTGCTTCCAGCCCGGATCACGAAGCGGGATGCCCAAGAACATGGGAGCGCCCGTGCGTAGCGCGAACAGCGCCGGGCCACGCGCCGTCGAGGCCATCTTCCCGAAGAACGGCACGAAGATGCCGCCGCGATGGGCGTTCTGATCGGCCAGCATCGCGACCACGCGTCCCGCCCGCAGACTTCGCAATACAGCTCGCGGAGCCTCGTCCACGTCGATGACGCCCATCCCGATTCGCTCGCGCGCCTCGATCAACGAGGCGCCGAACCGCGAATTGGCCATGCTCTTCGCGACCGCATCCAAGGCAACCCCCCTCGCGGTGAAACCCGCGGCACAGAACTCCCAGTTGCCGAGGTGGCCGGTCATGAGCACCACACCCTTGCCCTGCTCGACGGCTGCCAAGAACGCGTCGAAGCCGACCATGTTCGTGCGCGACAGAATCTTGTCGCGGTCCAGCCGGGTGAGCCGGAAGGTGGCCATCCACTCACGTGCGAGATGTACGTAGCTGGAGCACGCCACACGATCCCTCCAACGCCGGGGCCGCTCGGGGAAGGCGAGCACGAGGTGCTCATCGACCACGCCGCGACGAATCCGGAGCACGCTGCCGGCCAGCCAACCCAGGAAGGTCGCGAGCGCCACGGCACCCATCTCAGGTATCACGAAGAAGAGCGCCGTCACCACGCTGAAGGCTCCGTACTCCAACCGATGCCTGAGAGGTTTCGCGCTCACGTTGTGGCAGCCACGGTCCCTGTGTCGAACTGGAGGTCGTACAGGCGGCGGTAAAGCCCGGCCTGGGCGAGCAAGGTCGCGTGGTCACCGCGCTCGACTATGTGTCCTCCGTCCATGACGAGGATCTGGTCCGCGCTCTGTACGGTCGAGAGCCTGTGCGCGATCACAAAGACCGTTCGGCCCTTCATGAGCCGGAGGGTCGCGTCCTGAATGAGGCGTTCCGATGCGGTGTCCAAGGCGCTGGTGGCCTCATCGAAGATGAGGATGGGTGGATCGCGCAGTAGAGCCCGGGCGATTGCAAGGCGCTGTCGCTGGCCGCCCGAGACCTCCACCCCTCGTTCGCCCACGAGCGTGTCGTATGCGTTGGGCATCTCGACAATGAACTCGTGCGCGTGGGCGGCGACCGCCGCGGCTTCGATTTCCACTTGAGACGCCTCGGGGCGCCCGTAGGCAATGTTCGCGCGCACGGAGTCGTGGAAGAGAATCGTTTCTTGAGACACCACGCCCATGAGAGCCCTGAGATCCGCCACCCGTACATCGCGGATGTCGACGCCGTCGATCGTAATACGACCCGAGCCTACATCGAAGAATCGGCCGAGCAAGTCGACGAGCGTCGTCTTGCCGGCACCGCTCGGTCCGACGAGCGCGACTACGTCGCCGCGGTCGACGCTGAATGACACATCGCGGAGAACAGACTCACCTTCGCCGTATGCGAAGGAAACACGCTCGAACACGATCTCCGATGCGAACGCTTCCATCCTCCGAGCACCCGGTGCGTCTTTGATCTCGACCGGTGCGTCGAGAAACTCGAAAACGCGCTCCGCGGCCACGAGACCCGGCTGCGCGGTCGCCGGAAACTTGGCCACGTTCTTCACCGGTGCGTACAGCTTCATGGAGAGCGCGAGAAAACCAACAAAAAGGGGTCCGGTGAGGTCTCCCGCCACCACGAGCCGGGCACCAAACCAGAGCAAGATCACCGTACCGGTCGCCGCCAGCATCTCGGTCATGGGAGCCGCCAGCGCCCGCGCGAACTCGGCCCTGAGAAAGAGCCGATAGTAGTCCGCGGTCAGACCCCGGAAGCGCGCCTTCTCACGCAGTTCGGCGGACGACGATTTCACGAGCCGAATGCCAGCGAGCGTCTCTTGCACATGCGCGGTGACCTCCCCACCCAAGTGCAGCACGCGGCGATCGCGCCGTCTCAGCACACTGACCAGGGGCCCCCAGATGATCATCGCCCCTGGGATCACCACAAACGCCGCCAGGGTCAGTCGCCATGAGATCAGGACCATGAAGAAGACCGCGACGCCGAACTCGAACAGCGCTGAGACGAGCTTCGAAAACTGGGCGGTCACGAGCGCCCGCATCTGTTCGACTTCCGTCGTGAGGCGGCTCACGATCTGGCCCATGCGCACGCGGCTGAAGAACGCCAGGTCGAGCTCGACGAGGTGGTCGTACACCTCGTTACGCACGTCCCGATTCACGTCCTGTTCCGCGCGTGCGACCAGATACGTGCGCGCGAAGTGGAAGAAGTTCTTCACCGCGAAGACGAGCAGAATCAGGATGATGATGCGCCCGATCGCCACCAGTGGATCTCCGCAAAGGTCGACCCACCGGTAGACGCTCGCGTCGAGCAGGCCGTCCATGCCCGAAGCGCCCGTGGAGCACGAACCGCCTCCGCTTACGAAGAGCGCCTCGATGAAAGGGATGAGCAAGACGTAGACCGATGCGTCGAGCACCGCGAAGAGCGCGGTGGCCACGATCGCCAGAAAGAGCACGCCCGCGTGCGGCCTCAGATATGACAGCACACGACGGTAGGGGGCCGCCCCAAACGACGCGGGCGCTTCGGCGCTCATTGCCTCGGACTGAGACTCACGAGCGGGACAATCATTTCCTCCGGGCTAATACCGCCGTGAAGGAACGAGTTTCGATAGCGCGCCTGGTACTCACGAAGTTTCGTCGGATAGACGAAGAAGTAATCCTCGAGAGCGATGAGGTAGGTCATTCCGAGTCGGCCCGCCGGAAGTCGCAAGTGCTTCTCGTCCCTGGTCGAGTACGCGGTCGTCGAGATCTCGGCCCGTAGATCCTGCCCGAACTTGTAGCGCAGGTTCTTGGTGGCGTCACGCCTCGCAAACACCGTGCTCGGGTGCTGGCACAGGATCGAACCATGATCGGTGGTCATGATCACCTTGTGGCCCTGAAGCGCCGCCTCCTTGAGCACCGCAAACGCCGTGGAGCGCTCGAACCAAGCGCGTGTGAGGTCTCTCAAGGCCGCCTCGTCGCGGGCGACCTCCATGAGAATCGGGGACTCCGACCGACCATGGGTCATGAGGTCCACAAAGTTGAAGACGAGCGCGATGACAACGCCCGGCGTCTTGAGCGCCGAATTGACCCGCGCCCGCACCTGGTCACCTTGTCGGTCTGAAAAAATCTTCTCGTAGTGAACCGGCACGTCACGCCCAGTGAGCCGCTTCAGTTGCTCGATGAGCAGTTGGTCCTCGAACGCGTTCAAGCTGCCTTCGTCGTCCGAAGCGTCCCACCACTCCGGACGCTTTTTGGCGATGTCGTCCGGGTACTGTCCACTGAAGATTGCGTTGCGAGCATATGGAGTCGCAGTCGGCAGAATCGAGAAGTGGTACGTCTCCTCCAAGTCGAAGTACTGCGCGAGCAGCGGCGAGATCGCCCGCCACTGATCGAGTCGCATGCAGTCCAGAACCACGAAGTACACGGGGTCCGAGCCCAGGCGCGGGACCAGAAACTCCCGAACCAGGTCGACGGACAGACGCGGCCGATCCTCCGCGTCCTCCATCCAGCTCGGGTAATGACGGATCACCCACGTGCCGAAGTCACGCCTCAGATCGTCCATGATGGAACGGACGGTATCGAGAAGGCCTGTCTCGCCGGCCTGCTCCAAGCGAATGTGCCAGTCGACCAGCTCCGTAAAGACCTTCACGAAGTCATCGGGCGTATCGGCGTCCCCCTGGAGCATCGATAGGCGCCCGAAGCGAGCAGCGAAGTCCTGCGCTACCTGTTGTTGCCGGATCGACGAGCCTTCCAGGATGCGCGTCACCACCGACAGCACCTGCCGAGGGCTCGCGGGCTTCACGAGGTAGTCCTCCACACGCCGGCCGATCGCTTCGGTCATCGTGTGGTCCTCTTCGGACTTGGTGACCATCACCACGCGCTGGTGAGGATTATGACGCCGCATGATCTCCAACACTTCGAGGCCCCGACGCCCGGGCATCTGCTCGTCGAGCAGGACCAGGTCGTAAGAGTTCTCCTGCAGCAGCTCGAGCGCGTCATCCCCGTTCGAGATCGCATCGACGCGGTAGCCGCGCGCCTGCAAAAAGAGCAGGTGCGGCTTGAGAAGGCCGATCTCGTCGTCGACCCAAAGAATACGCTTCCCGGGCCGTGGCTTCTGGCTGATCATGGGGAGAACCTACACCCTCGGGGCAAATACGACCCCGAGCCGCCGACTCAGCTCCTCACGCACCACGCGGAACGCCTGGAGTTTGACGTGCTCTGGGCCCACCGCCTCGGCTGGGTCCGGCAGTCCCCAATGCGCCCGCCACGCGTCCTCGAGCCACACCGGACACACCTCCTCGGCGCAAAGCGTAATGACCGCATCCACTGGCCGTTCCACCTCGTCGAGGCCACGCGAGGCGTGGCGCGAAATGTCGATGTCAATCTCCCGCAACACCTCGATCGCCTGAGGCCGCACCGACGTAGGCGCCGACCCCGCCGACGAGATCTTCACGTGCTGGGGAGCCAGACTGCGCGCGATGCCCTCGGCAAGCTGGCTCCGGGCAGAATTCGCGACGCACAGGAAAAGCAGATGGCGAGGGCCTAGCTCCCGCAGGGCTTCGGCCTCCGCAATCCAGGGTTGGCTCATCGGCAGAGCACCTCCCACGCAACCATTCCGTTCATCATCGCATCATACCACCTTAGACCCTACCTAGGATTCTAGACTCGGAGGTCAGATGGGTCGGCTCTTCAGCCTCACATACCCGACAGCGGCGGTCCTGCTCGCGATTCGCAGCGGCCACCGGTACGGCTTCGACATCATGGATGCCACTGGCCTGCCGGACGGTACGGTCTATCCAATCCTACGCCGCCTCGAGCGCCGTGGCGTGCTGAGCGGTGACTGGGAGGACGAAACAGACGCCAGGTCCGAGCAGCGGCCGCAACGGCGCTACTACGAACTGACATCGGTCGGCCACGAGTCCATGGCTGAGGTTGAAGCACGATTTCCGATTCTCCTCCCGATCTTCGGGAAGGAGACCGCTTGATACCCGGCAAAGCCGGGGTACCCGGCGCAGCATACATCGCCTGGGCGTCGAACTTCGTCCCCTTCATGCGCCGCCGAGCTTGGCGGCGTGAGTGGGAGACCGGGTCGCTCACGCTTAGCAGCGAATGAACCGCGACGGCGAGCCTCCGGTGCTGTCGGTGCTGCGCCTCAGAATTCCAATTTACAGTTGTGTTATTGACGCCCTTTGGGAGGGGACAGAGACGATGAAGATGACGGGGCTTTTGAATGACATCAGGCACGCCGTGCGCGGCATGGTCGTCAGGCAGGGAATACTTCTCGCTGGAATGGGGGTCGCAGTCGGTCTGGTCGCGGCGGGAGCCATGAGCAGGGTGATGGGCTCTCTCTTGTTCGGGGTGAGCGCCACGGACCCCGTCACCTACGGAACGGTCGCAATCGCGCTCATCGTCGTGGCGTTGGCGGCGAGTTGGATTCCTGCGATGCGGGCCGCCGGCGTGAACCCCTCCAACGCACTGCGGGCAGACTGAGCAAGCCGTTCTCCACACCCACAGGTACTTACTGAGCCGTCGGCGAGAGCCGACGGCCAGTAGGGCTGATCGCGGTCAGCCGAGATCGCGGATTCGATCCTACGCTTGCCGATCCAATCGGGTGATTGGCTCGACGTGCCCCTTAGCCGATAATCTTATAGGGGTACCACGACGAGACCGCTTTCCCTTCCCGAACCGCCGGCCGGAACATCCACTCTGAGGCCTCGCGGATGAGCTGACGGTTGAGGTCGCGGCTGCCCGTGGGAGGATCGAGTCGCGTCGAGTCTGCAATGACCCGACCGCGCTCGTTCACGAAGACCCAAACCTGCACCGTTGTCCCGCGCAAGCTGTTGTGGTTGGGCGGAATGATCACGCTGCGCGGCTCCGGGGCCCTCGGGTCCCTGAAGAAGCCCTCGTCCGAGTTGCCGCCGTCGCCTTTCCCGTCACCGTTCTCCAGGCCGGGTCCTTCGTCGCGGCCGGGCTCGTCGCCCAAAACCGACGCCGGATCCAATACGACTTCCTGTTCGAACTCAATGGGCTCGATCGCGACATCGGTCGGAATGGGGATCGGAGGCGGAATGATGGGCACCGATGGTGGTGTGCGCACATTGATCGCCTGCAGCGAGCCGCTCGCGGCCCGGTTGTCACCCGCTCGAGGCCCAGCGGCAGCGAAGGGCGAAAGTGGAATGACCGTCCCGCGCCACCCCCAAAAGATCAGCAAGTGGACGAGCAACGACAGCCACAGCCCCGTGCGCCAGATGCGGCGCTCGTGGCGTCTGCGATCCTTGGCCTTGAAGTCGTGATACTGGCTCATACTGCAGAGACGTCTGATGGGGTTGCTAGCCCCACATACTACCGATCAGACGGGAGCCGTGTTTCCGAACGGGCCGAGGTCAGTGAATATTAACTACTTCGTATGTATAATGGCGTGGCCAGGTCGCCCCGCCAATCAACACTTTTCGGGAGATACTACCCTTGGCAGGCACGAATCCAAGCGACTTCGAGCAGCAGGTCTTGCTGGCGCTACTCGCGGCTCCGGTCGTTCTCGGCATCGTGGCGGTGACCGCTACCTACGTACCCGCGCGGCGCGCGGCCAGGGTCGACCCCGTGCAGGCGTTGCGGACCGAATAGGGCTCGGTCAGCTTCCGTGCACGCATGGACCAAGCTACGACCGAAATTACGACCGCCGGCACTTCCCGTGCGCGGGCTTTCTACGAGCTGACCAAGCCCGGCATCGCCGGGTACGTGATGATCACGGCTGGTGCGAGCGCCTTCGTGGGTTCCTCGGGATCTCTCGGCCTGTTTCCCGCGATCCACACGATACTCGGGACCGGTATCGCCACCGCGGGCGCGCTCTCGCTGAACCAATACGTCGAGCGCGATTACGACGCGATCATGGTGCGCACGCGAGGACGGCCTCTTCCCTCGAAGCGTCTGGAGCCGACCGAAGCTTTCCTATTCGGTATCGCGCTACTCTTGGGTGGCCTGATCTACCTGGCGCTCTCGGTCGGTGCCCTCCCGGCTGCGATCGCGGCTGCGAGCGCGTTGGCTTATCACGCCGTATACACGCCGCTCAAGACACGGTCATTCGCGGCTACGCTCACGGGAGCGGTGCCCGGCGCTTTGCCGATGCTGATCGGCTGGACCGCCGCAACCGGTACCATCGATCGGGGGGGGCTGGCGCTGTTCGCCATCGGATACCTTTGGCAGCTGCCGCACGTGCTCGGTCTGGCCTGGATGCTGAGGAAAGACTACGAGCGCGTTGGTTTCAAGCTGATCCCGGGTGGCGGGGCCAAGGTCATCGGATTCTACATGGTGCTGGCGACCGGATTGCTGGTACCTGTTAGTTGGGTCCCGACCTACCTCGGTTACACGGGCATGATCTACGCTGTGGCCGCGACCGTGCTGGGCGGGGCTTTCATGTTCACCGGGGTAACCGCGGCCCTGAATCTGACCGACGCCCGCGCCCGCAAAGTCTTCTTCGCCTCGCTGCTCTATCACCCGCTGCTGCTGGCCTTCATGCTCTTCGACACTGTTCGGCTCTAGAACCGGAGGTCTGCCGTGCGCCCCCTGATTCTCGCCCTGACCCTGACGGCAATGCCGGGAATTGCGACCGGCCAGACGAGCGAACGTCCCCGGGCTCGCGAGCTCGGCATCACAGTCGGCATCTTCCCGCCAGGAGCGCACAACGCGATCACAGACGTGGCCGACGTCCGCGTGGGGCACACCACGGTATCCGACGGGATCTCGGTACAGACCGGCGTAACCGCGATCCTGCCGCACGGCGGTAACCCCTACTTGAGTCGAGTCCCGGCCGCGATCCACGTAGGCAACGGATTCGGTAAGCTGCTCGGCGTTACGCAGGTGCGCGAGCTCGGCGAGATGGAAACGCCCATCCTGCTCACGTGCACGCTGTGCGTCTGGAAGGCCGCCGACGCGATGGTGGAATGGATGCTCGCGCGCGACGGCATGGAGAACGTGCGCTCGCTCAACGCGTTGGTGGGCGAGACGAACGACGGCGGGCTAAACGACATCAGGTCGCGGCCCATCACCCCCGCGCACGTCGTGCAGGCGCTCGAGTCCGCGAGCGGTGGTCCGGTCGCGGAGGGTGCGGTGGGCGCCGGCGCCGGCACCAGCGCCTTCGGATGGAAGGGCGGGATCGGCACGAGCAGTCGTGTACTTCCGCAAGGCCTGGGTGGCTACACGGTAGGCGTGCTCGTACAGTCCAACTTCGGCGGCATCCTGCAGATCAACGGTGCGCCGGTGGGCATCGAGCTCGGCCGATATCCGTACGCTGACCAGGTCGGGGATCCGGACGACTCCGAGCCCCAAGCGGCCGACTATGATCCCGAGTCGGACGAGCAGGAGTGGGGTTCGATCATGATTGTCGTAGCGACCGACGCCCCCCTCTCCGAGCGCAGCCTCGAACGGCTGGCGCGTCGAGCGATCATGGGGCTCGCGCGCACCGGCTCCTTCGCGAGCAACGGATCCGGCGACTACGTCATCGCCTTCTCCACCGCGGACGGCGTCCGCCGCACGACGACGGGCGGCGAGCACTCCATCGATGACTTGGCGAATGGCAGCATCTCTCCGCTTTTCGAGGCGACCGTGGAAGCGACCGAAGAGGCGATCTACAACTCGCTCTTCAAGGCGGTAACCGTCACTAGCAACGGCCGCACCGTCGAGGCGCTCCCGATCGAAGAAACCGTCGAGATCCTCAGGCGCTACGGAGCAATCAGATGAGCTCCGTGGGCCCCTCGGAGTTCGACTGGTCGATGCGCTCGGAGATCTACCGCGTGTTCGCGGAGACCGGTGCATCGCCCACGTCGGAGCAACTGGCTGCGTCCCTGCACGCCTCACCCGAGCAGATCACCGCTCCGCTCGCTGCGCTCTACGACGCCCACGAGATCGTGCCGACGTCGGGCGGAAGCGGCGTGTGGATGGCCAACGCTTTCTTCGGCCTTCTTTCGTTCGGTGACATCGTGGCAGGCGCCGATCATCTTCACAGGCCGACCGTCGGAGTCGGTGATCACCCTACCTCTGGACTCCAAGACGCGCACTGAACCGTCCGGGCGCACGATGCGTTCGTCGAATAGGAACGGCTCGCCTGTCTGCAGCGCTGCGCGAACGGAGGAGTCGGTCCGCTCGCGATCCTCAGGATGCACGCGCTCGAGGAACGCCTCGTAACTCGCGGCGAAGTCGTTCGGGTCCAAGCCGTAGATGCGATACAGCTCCTCGGACCAGGTGATCCGGTCCTCCGTGATGCCCCATTCCCAGCTTCCGACGTGCGACAGCCGCTGCACCTCCACCAGTCTCGTCTCGCTCTCCAGGATCGCCTCGTTCTGCTTATTCCGCTCGCTCACGTCCCGGATGACGCTCACGATCGCCGGCTTCCCCTGGAACACGATGTGAGCGGAAGAGATTTCTACCGGGACGACATCACCGTCGGCGCGTACCGCAAGGTACTCCCCAAGCTCGGTGGGTCCGCCAGCCACGACCTTTTTGATTCTCTCGCCTGCTCTGGCGCGGTCATCCGGATGCAGATACTCGATGGGTGACGTTCCTAGAAACCGCTCACGCGGGTATCCCCAGATCTCCTCCACCGCCTTGTTACACACGACGACTTCACCGTCCAGAATCACCACTGCACCGTCAGAAAGCCCTTCGACAATGGAGTTGAGACTTTCCTCGCTCTGGCGCGGCGCGACAGAGGGGTCCAGATCGGAAACGGCGGTTCTTCGGAAATCTGAGAAGGGGGAGACAGGTAGCATCTGGTGCGCCTAGGTGGCTCCGCAAGGGCTGGGAGACTAGTCGGCCTCAACTGCTCGCTAGCACACAACCCCTGTCGCCATCAGCCGATCGATCTCCACCTCACGAAGTCCTACCTCGAGCAACACTTCGCGCGTATGCTGCCCGAGCGTCGGTGCGCCGGGCAGCTTCCCTTGCTCGGACTCAGCGCCCGAACCGGACATCTTCAGGGGCGTGCCCAGCGAGCGGACAGTACCGATCTCCTTGTGCTCGACGTCGATCACCATGTTCCGTGCACGCGTCTGAGGATGCTCGAGCATCTCGCCGACCGAGGCTACGGGACCGGCGGGCACTCCGGCATCCTCCAAACGTTCCAACCAGCTATCCGTGGATCGCTCGAGGAAGTGCGGGGCAAGCACGCGCACGAGCTCGTCCAGGTTCGCCATGCGACGAGCGTTGGTGCGAAAGCGCTCGTCCTCCCTGAGCTCCGGCGCGTTCACTGCCTCCGTCAGGCCAATCCACGTCGCCTCGTTCGAAGCGCCGACATTGATCCATCCATCGATGGTGGGGAAGGCTTGATACGGCGCCGCGAGCGGATGTGAAGAGCCCAATGGCCCCGGGGACGCTCCTGTGGCGAGCGCAATCGCGCTCTGCCAGTACGTCTGCGTGATGCCGGCCTCGAACAGAGAGGTATCGACGCGCTGTCCCTTCCCGGTCCGTTCGCGCTCGAAGAGCGCGGACGCGACCCCGAACGCTGCCAGAATCCCGGCGGTGATGTCGGTCACCGGGGCGCCCACTTTCACGGGCGCACGGCCAGGCGCCTCGCCAGTCACGCTCATGAGGCCCGAATATCCCTGGGCGATCAGATCGAAGCCTCCCTGATGAGAGAGAGGACCGGTGCGACCGTAGCCTGTGATCTGGCAATACACGAGGCGCGGATTCAACGTCGATAGGGCTTCGAAGCCTAGCCCCATTCGCTCCATGGTGCCCGCGCGAAAGTTCTCGATGATCACGTCGGCGCCTGAGACCAGGCGGCGGACGAGCATGCGCCCCTCTTCCGTCCGCAGGTCGAGCGCCAGTCCACGCTTCCCACGGTTGACCATCATGAACGCCGCCGACTCACCCCGCACATCTGGCGGGAGGAAGGCGCGGCTGCCGTCGCCCCCTGGTAGCCTCTCTACCTTCACTACGTCGGCGCCCATGTCTCCGAGCATCAGCCCACATACCGGTCCGGCCATGATGTGAGCGAGCTCGATGACCCGGACGCCCGAGAGCGGTGCCATGGTCACTCGCCCCGGAACTCGGGGTCGCGCTTCTCCAGGAAGGCCGTGCGCCCCTCCCGGTAGTCGGCGGTGCCAAACGCCTCGAGTGCCTCAATGCGCTCGGCATCGCTCAAGGGAGTCGGATCCGCGAGCCGGCGAATGAACTTCTTGTGCCACCGGTTGACCAGCGGAGCTCCAGAAGCGATCCGCTCGGCGATTTCGAAGCCCGCGGCGGCACCCCTCCCCTCCGCAACCACACGGTTCACGAGCCCGACGCGCAGTGCGCTGTCTGCGTCCATCAAGTCACCGGTCAGCAGAATCTCGAGCACGGTTCCGGGACCGAGCAGCGCGAGCAAGGGCTGCAGCTCTGCGTGCGACATCGTGAGGCCGAGGCGGTTGATGGGCGCTCCGAAACGGCTCGAAGCCTCGCATATTCGCACATCGCAGCAAGCGGCGATCTCCAGGCCGCCGCCTACGCAGAGCCCCTCGATGATCGCGAGCGTGGGATGCAGACAGTCCCGAACGGCGTGCATCGCGCCGGCAATGGCGTCTGCATAGACGCGCACATCCTCTGGCATGTCCCGCTGGACAGCGAACGTCGAGATGTCTGAGCCGGCAGAGAACGCTCGACCTCCGCTGCCCCGCACGACGACGCATCCCAGGTCGACGCGCGCCGACAGCTCATGCATGGCGGCGGCAAGCGCGTGCCAACCCTCCCGATCGAGCACATTGTGCTTCTCAGGCACGTCGAGCCGAACCTCGGCGATGCGTCCCTCGACCTTCGTGCGTACTCGCTCGCTCATCGGTAGAACATCTCGACCAGAACCATAGGAACCGCGGGCACGTAGGTTACGAGCAAGAGCACGGCGAGCAACACCGCGACGAAAAACACGTTCACCTTGCTTACCTCCCAGATATCCGCCTTCGCGACCGAGCATGCGGTCACGAGCACCGACGCGACAGGCGGTGTCTGCTGGCCGATACCCAGGTTGAGCGTTACCACGAGCCCGAAGTGCACGGGGTCGATGCCGGCCGACTGGACCAACGGCATCACGATGGGGACCACGAGAATGATCGCAGCGGCGGAGTGGAGGAAGAGGCCGATCACGAGGAAGAAACCGTTCAGCAGAAGCAGGATCGCCCAGCGGTCCTGCGTCAGCCCCATGATGCCCTCGGCGACCCGCTGCGGCACGCGCACCTCGGTGAGGTAGTCGCCGAGCAACGCCGAAGCCGCGACGAGCAGCATGACCACGGCGGTCTGAGTGCCGCCCTCGAGGATCGCCTGACGAAGGTTGTACCAATTGAGCTCGCGGTAGACGACTCCGCCGATGAACACAGACGCAACGACCGCGAGGCCGGCCCCCTCGGTCGCAGTGACCCAGCCGCCAAAGATGCCGCCCAGGATGATGACGGGAAGCGTGAGCGCCCAAGCGGCATCCTTGAACGTCGACCACACGCGCTCCAGCTGGAACATCTGCTCGCGCGGGAAGTCGTATCGGCGCGCGAGCACGTACGCGACGACCATCATCAGCAGCCCGCCCAGCACGCCCGGGATGATACCGGCGACGAACAGCTCGACGATGGAGCTGCCGGACATGACCCCATACAGGATCATGGGGATCGACGGCGGGATGATCACGGCGAGGGTTGCGGACGAAGACGTCACCGCGGCCGCGAAGGCCCGGGAGTAACCGCGTCTCTCCATCGCAGGGATCAGAATCGAGCCCAATGCAGCGACGTCCGCGACCGCCGAACCGCTGATCTCCGCGAAGAAGAGCGACGCGCTGATGGTCACCATCGACAGCCCACCGCGGATGAAACCGACCAGCGAAGACGCGAAGTCGATCAGCCGGCGACTGATGCCCGACGCGTTCATGATCGCACCCGCGAGGATAAAGAGCGGGATCGCTATGAGCGGAAAGGACGTCGCGCCGCTGAACATCACGAGTGCGGCGTTCGGTAGGGACGCGACGCCTCCCGGCCCCGCCACCATGGCCACCACCGCGGCAAGGCCAAGAGAAACCGCGATGGGCACTCCGATGAGCACGAGCCCGAACAGGACAAAGCCGATGCCGAGCAGACTCACGTCGGATCCCCCGGCGCGTCGCCGGTCGGTTGGGCTCCATCGCCCGGGGGGTCTGGCCCCGCGAGCGCCTGCGGCAGCGACAACAACTGCGCGGCAATGAAGAGCACGGCTCCAATGGGGATCACCGATTGGGCCACTGCCATCGGGAACCACGGCAGCGATACCAGGGTCGTTCCGCCCAGCACGGAGAGCACGCGTACGCCGGCGCCCGCGAGCACCACGAAGAACGCGAGCACGCACGCTTCGCCGAGCAGGACCACCGCCTTCCGCGCGGTTCCCGAAAGGCGGTCCACGAGGGTCGGCATGCCGATGTGCCCCCTGTGCAGCGCCGCCAGCGCGGCCCCGTAGTATGTGAGCCACGCGAGCATGAGCGACGCGACTTCGTCGTACCAGACCAACGAAGCACCAACCTTGCGGAAGACGACGCCCACAACGACGACCACCGCGAGCGCAATCATCAGGAACAGCACGACGGCCTCGAGGACCGTTCGCAGTCCTCTTCGCGCCTTGTCGAGGCTCACTGCGGTCCGATCAGTTGGACCCTGCGGCGACGGCGCGCTGAACGAGCTCACTGCCACCCTCTACTGTGCTAGCGAATTCCTCGTAGATCGCCGCGCTGGCGCGCTCGAAGGCCCCGCGCTCCGGCGTATTCACGAGCACGCCAGCCTCACGGACCTGGTCGATGAGTTCGGCATCGAGGCGGGTGGCGGTCTCGTGCACGAAAGCCTGCGTCGCCTTGGCCTCTTGCTCGAGGATGTCGCGCACCTCAGCCGGCAGCCTGTCCCAGGCGGAGGGCGACACGACCACATACCCTGGTGTGTACACGTGCCCCGTGAGCGACAAGTACTCCTGTACCTCGTAGAGCCTCGAGCCCCAGATCTGGGCGAGCGGATTCTCCTGCCCGTCGATCACGCCAGTTTGCAGCCCGATGAAGACCTCGGAGAACGCCATCGGCGTCGGATTGGCACCGAACTCCTGGAAGAGCTTGACCCGCCACACGCCACGCGGTGTGCGCAGCTTGATCCCGGCCAGATCCTCAGGCCCCACAATGGGTCGCGTGTTGTTGGTCACGTGCCGGAACCCGTTCTCCCACACTGCGATGACGCGGTAGCCGGCGGCCTCGGCGAGCGGCGCGAGGTCGGGCCACACCACCGCCTGCTCGATCGCACGCATGTGAGCCCGGTCCTGAACCAGGTACGGCATCTCGAAGAGCCCGAACTCATCGATCTGCGAGGACATCACCGAGGACGGCAGCGCGAACTCCACGGTGCCGAGCTTGATCTTCTGCAGCAACAGCTCGTCACCACCCAGCTGGCTCGATCCGTAGACGACGACCTCGTAGCCATCGAGCCGCTCGTTGGCACGACGCGCGAACTCCTCCGCGGAGAGCGCGAACAGCGAGCCCGGCTCGCCCACATGGCCGAACTTCAGCTGCCTGGGCCCTCCGGCCTCCCCGGCGCACGCCGAGACCAGCAGCAAGGTCGCGACACACACCACGCCGCGTCCGCGTCCACCCCACGGCTCGTATTGCCGATTCACGTGCCCCCTCCCTCTCCTAGGATTTCCATCGCTACCGCAACTCCTCCTGCTTCATGCGGGACGCCCGCAAGCGCGAGGCCCATCTCCACACCAGCCAGCGTGCCTACGAGCGTGAGCGCGTTGAGATCACCCAGGTGCCCGATGCGGAACACTCGCCCCTTCAAATCGCCCAGCCCCGTGCCCAGCGACATGTCGAAGCGTTCCAGGATGGCCGCACGCAGGACTTCTGCATCCGATCCCTCCGGCATGACCACCGCGGTAAGGGCATTGCTCGCCTCCCCAGCGTCCAATGCGAACCCCTCGAGGCCCCACGTGTCGACGGCCGCTCGGGTCGCCTGCGCAAAGCGCGCGTGACGGGCGAAAACGTGCTCGAGGCCCTCTTCACGCAACATCGACAGTGATTCGTCGAGCCCATACAGCAAATTGGTCGCGGGCGTGTAGGGGAAAAAGCCGCGCTCGTTGAAGGTGAGCTGATCGTCCCAATCCCAGTAGGAACGAGGCAGCTCCGCAGTTCGATGCGCCTCCAGCGCACGCGGACCAATGGCGACGAACGAGAGGCCAGGGGGAAGCATCAGCCCCTTCTGCGACCCGGTCACGGTTACGTCGATGCCCCAGTCGTCGTGTCGCAGCTCTGTCGCTCCAAGAGACGAGACTGTGTCGACGAAAAGCAGCGCTGGGTGCCCGGACGCGCGCATCGCGGTGCCGATAGCTTCGACGTCGCTCGTGACACCAGTCGCGGTCTCGTTGTGCACGATGAGGACCGCCTTGATCGCTTGCCGCGTGTCTGCGCTCAGGGCATCGGTGACCGCAGCCGCCGCGACGCCGCGGCGAGGCTCCCACGACTCGCGCTGCACGTCCAGCCCGAAGCGCTCGGCGACCGTCGCCCACTTTCCGGCGAAGAAGCCCTGGTCGAAGGACAAGACCCGGTCCCCGGGTGACAGCGTATTCGTCAGCGCGGCTTCCCATGCACCTGTCGCCGACGACGGGTAGATCAGGACCGGATGCTCGGTCCGGAACATCCACTTGAGCTCGGTCAACAGTCGTTCCGTGAGCTCTTTGAACTCGGTCCCACGATGGTCGATCGTCGGGCGCGACATCGCGCGCAGAACACGCCCCGGCACGTTGGTAGGGCCGGGTAGCTGTAGGAAGTGGCGGCCGCTCTGGTAGGTCACGCGAGTGGGAGTTGGAGGAAGGCCCAACTTACACTCGCGACCTCATAGAGCCACCTGGGTTGGTCTACTCGGACACCAAGGCACTCCGTGAGTCGAGAGCTACTGCCCGCTTGGCCGGTAGCCAGGATCAAGGTGACTCAGACCGGGCTCACCAACGCAGCACCCGCCATCCGGACGGATAGGTCTCCACGGTCCTCGCCCGCGCGAACGCTGCCAGCACGGGCTCCGTCCAACGGTCGCGCTGTGCCTGGGGTACCGGATCGCGGGGGTCGAACGGCACCACTACGACGGAGTAGGCGCCGGCGCGCACGTCTTCTTCGAACGTCGAGGCGTCCCACAGTCCGCGACGGGCAAGCGAGGTCATGATGAACGGATGCAGTTCGGGACGGCGGCCGCATGCCCGTGCGAGCCCCGCCTCTTCGACGAGCACCGGGCCCTCGGGTGGCAGCGCCGCACAAACGGAAGCAAGCTCACCTGAGCGCTCGGCGAGCCGCCCGAGGTTGACCGCCACAAGCGCTCCGACGCCGATGTTGGCGCCAACTACCTGGGCGGCGGCCAGCCACGGCACCACCACACGGCGGAGCTTCGTGCGGCCATCACCAAATATCACGGGCCCCGCGATCAAGACGGTCGCCAGGTGCAGATCCAGGAAATACGGATAGCCGCTGCCATTTCGAATGGCGGACATCGACCACAGCAGCGACCCACACCAGTACCACCAGGCGAGGTCGGAGCCGGAGCCCGTACGGCGGCGGGTACCCGCCCAGACCGCGATGCCGAGCAGGATCGTCCACGGCGCGGCGTGGCTAGCCAGCTGCAGTCCCAGGTTGGCGAGCGAGTACGTGCCCGCGGTGTAGACGATGAGGTGTCGCCACACCTCGCCCCCCCATGCGATCGACATTGCGGCGGCCCCGGCGGCGCCCACCAGGACGAATCCGGCCAGCGCGAGTCCACGTCCCGACCGACGCTGCCGCCAGAGCCAAGCCAACGCAACGAGCGCCGGAACGACCTGCGTCTGTTTGGCGAAACAGGCCACGGCGAGCACGACACCAGCCGCGAACAGCGCACGGTCGGTACGACCCCGATCCGCGAGCGCAAAGCCCCCGATCGTCAACCCGGCAGCCCACATTTCGATGTGGAACTGGCCGGCCCCGTAGATCACGGGAACACTGGCGCCGAGCAGCCCGATCGTACCGAGCAGCGCCGACCCCTTCACACCGCGCGCTCGCAGCCAGGCAGCCAGCGCGGCGACAATCAGGGCGCTACCGAGCCAATTGACCAACCGGCCCGCGAGCAGGGGCGGCGCGCCGAGGGCGGTAAGCGCACGACCGAGAATGAGCACGAGCGGGGGGTAATTGAGTACGCGTTGTGGGCCGCCGTCCCCGAGCGCCGGATAGAGAACGCCTGATTCGAGCCACAGCGTGAGGTGGTCCAGCAGCTCGCCAGCCGTGTAGTCCGGATCCAACGGGAAGGCGAGCAGCAGCGTCGTCCACACCAGAAGCAGTACGGCAAACCACGCGAACTGGCACTTCGCGGTGAAGGAGCGGAGATCCTGGGGCAAAGGAGCCTAGGGGAAGGAGGGGCCGGGGGCCCAGCCATTGACAGGTCGCGGGGCTTCGCCAACGTGTCGATACCCGCGCGGAGGCCGCAAGGTAGGTGAGCGCTCCTCCGGACGCTGGCCTCGAGAACTCGCTAGACGCCCCCTCGACCCCACTCGCCGGCACCATGCCCGCTTCGACACGCCCGCCGCGGAACGCCCGCAGCACGAGGGTCGCAAGCACTGCTTTGGCGCTGACGATCCTTTTCGCTTCTCAGGTGGCGGGGCAGGCAGAGTCGAGCTGCGCCTCAGGCATGATCGACCGTGTGGAAATCCTCAGCCACTCGATCTACGCCCCTGAAGCGATCGAGCGAGCACGCTTCCCGTGGGCGTACCGGCTCGCCAACACGCTGCACGTCTCGACGCGTCCGGATCGGATCCGAGCCGAGATCGTCGTCAGCGAGGGGGATTGCCTCGACCGCGAGGCTCTCGAAGAGTCGGAACGCCTCGTACGCGAATTGTTGTTCGTGGCGCGCGCGCGCGTCACGACGCACACGGAGGCGAGCGGAGCCAGGGTAGTACTGGTGGAGACCTGGGACGAATGGAGTACGCGTGCTGGGCTCAATCTCTCGATCGAGAACGAGCTTCGCTTCGAGGGGGCGTTCGCCAGCGAACGAAACCTGCTCGGGCGCGGCCTCTACGCCGTAGTCAACTGGCGCCGCTTCCAAGAGCGTCGGGACCTGGGCGCACGGTTGGGCACTACGGCCTTCCGCGGCACTCGCGTAGACGCATCGCTCGCGGGGGGCACGACGCGAACCGGGCGGTTTTTCAACTCGGTCTTCTCCTACCCGTTCGTAGGGGAGGAGGGTCGCGTCTCGGTGGATGTGCGCGCGATCAGCAGGGACCACGAGCAAGCGTACCTCACGGACCAGAGCAGCGCATACTCACACGTAATGCTGCCGTTCGAGGATCGAAGGCTCGAGGCCACACTCCTTCGTCGATGGGGCGAGCCCGGGTCCTTGCTGCTGCTCGGCGGCGAGTTTCGCCTGCTGCGGCGGCGTGCCTCCGGCACTCCGACCGTGGCATTCGCGAACGACTTCAACGATCTGCTCCCCGCCCCGGACTCACTCGCGATTCAATTGGCGTCGCAGGCCTCCTTACCGTCCTATACGCGCGTCGGCGTTCGGCTGGGGGTGCGAAACCTCGTGTTCCATCCCCACGCCGGGATCGATCTCGTGAGCGGTGTCCAAGACATCGCAACCGGGACCGAAGTCACCCTGACGCTCGGCCGCGCGTTCGCCACATGGGACGGCGCAGCGCTGGACACGTATGGAGGTGCCGAAGCCTTCGCCGGCCTGACCCGTGGGCCGTTCACCGTGCAGACGACGATCTCGGCCGAAGGTCGCCGCTTGGACCACGTCGCCGAGGGCAGTGATCGGCTACGCGATCTCTCGGCCGCTGCGGACGTCCGCCTCTACCTGGCCGCGGCTCAGCACACGTTGGCGGCCACTCTTCGCTACGAAGGAGGCTGGCGGGCCGACGAGGTGTTCCAACTCGGGCTCGGTGGGATCGACGGGGTGCGAGCCTTCGTCGACTATGAGAAGCCTGTCAGCCGCCTACTGGTCTTACGCTTCGAGGAGCGTTGGAACCCTCGCCCGCTAGGGCCAGCGGCGGATGTCGGCTTTACCCTCTTCGGTGACATTGGCCGGGGTTGGGCCGGCACCGCACCGTTCAGCGTCGACACCGACTGGGAGTCCGCGGTGGGGGTCGGCCTACGGCTAGGCCTTCCGGCCGGCACCGGCTCCAACCTCCGCGTCGAGATCGCGCGGCCGGTCGGCAGCGTGGCCCAAGGGTCGGTGTTCCGGGCGTATTGGGTCAGCGGCTCCACGTCGCGCAGGTGACTCCGGCGTCCCGCGTCGGGAGCTGAGCGAGCACGCCCCAGCGGGCTAGGCGGGTCGTCGCAAGGCGAGTACCTCGAAGGGCCGGATCGAGTGGCGTACGACCGTGCGTTCGAGGACCTCGAGCCCAGCCGAGTGGATGAACGAAGCGTGAAGGCGACCGGACTCGGGGTGCACGTGCTCCAGCACCAGGATCCCACCGGGAGCCAAGCGCTTCACGAGCTCGCGCGCGACCGCTGCGCGCCGTCCACCCACGTAGTAGAGCATTTCCGAGCAGATGATGAGGTCGAAGGGCCCCGGCGGCGCCTCATTCACGATACTCCCGGAAACGAACGAAACGTTGGACAAACCCTCGCAGCGTCGTCGAGCTGTTTCGAGCGCCCTCAGTGAGACGTCCACCGCCGTCACCGCGCCGACTCGGTCGTCCGAAGCCAACGCTCGAGTGAACACCCCCTCGGAGCAGCCGACTTCGAGCACTCGCTCATATGGACCTGGACCGATTCCCCTCAGGACCGCGGTAAAGCGCTCGCGATCGTAGGAGCTGGTTTCGTAGCTCCACCGGTCGGGCTCGCGATGGTGGAGGTCGAACATTCGCCGTAGCAAGCGCGCCTGAATCCGCCCCCCACCGAGCGCGACGACGCGATACATGAGGCGGTGGAGCACGTCGCCAAGTCGATTGGGGCCGCCGGGGCTACTCAGGGCGTACGCTCCGCTAAGGCAGTGAAAAAGAGAGTTGGTGTGCGACCTCGAACGGCTCATCGTAGCTTGCCGCCGACAGGAGGGCCCAACTTACGGGGTCCCCAGTCCCCGACACCATGCGAATGCCAGAAACCGATATCGCTCCCGGCGATCAGGATCTCGCGCGCCAGCTTCGGAATGCAATGCACGGCGAGGTGCGCTTCGACGCCTTCACACGGGGCTTGTACGCGACCGACGCGTCGCACTATCAGATCGAGCCTCTGGGTGTGGTCTTCCCGGAGTCCGCGGAAGATGTCGAGTCGGTTCTCCAGGTCGCCCGGGCGGCCGGCGTGCCCGTGCTTCCGCGTGGGGGGGGCACGTCACAATGCGGGCAAACTGTGGGCCGCGCAGTCGTAGTGGACGTGAGCCGGCACCTCACCGGAGTCGGCCCTGTCGTGGACGGCGAAATCGAGGTCGAGCCGGGCGTCGTGCTCGACCAGCTCAACAGCGGCCTAGCCTCCACTCATCTCTGGTTCCCTGTCGATCCGGCGACCGCCAGTCGCGCCACCCTGGGCGGCATGGCAGGCAACAACAGCGCCGGATCGCGTTCTCTTCGCTACGGAATGATGGTCGACAACGTAGCTGCGGTAGAGGCTGTGTTGCCCGACGGTCGGCGACTTTGGCTGGGCGAGGGCGGCAGTGAAGCACAGGTCATGCCCGACGAGCTGGCCGCGCTGCGAGCGCTCTACGCACGCGACGCTGAAGAGATCGCTCGTCGCACGCCCCGAACTCTGCGGAATGTCGCTGGATACAACGTGGACCGACTCGAACCCACGAGAGAAAATCTCGCGCACCTGCTTGTCGGGTCGGAGGGCACGCTGGCCTTCTTCACCCGGCTGCGCTTGCGGCTCAAGCCTCTCCCCAGAACGCGGGTGCTCGGGGTCTGTCACTTCGATGGACTGCTCCCAGCGCTTGACTCGGTCCAACACCTTGTAGGGTTGGGACCGAGCGCGGTCGAGCTAGTCGATCAAAACGTGCTCGAGCTCGCCGCCGCGCATCCGGACCACCGGACAGCGATGCGAGGCTTCGTGCGCGGTGCGCCGAAGGCGCTTCTGCTGGTGGAGTTCTCCGACGAGGCGCCCGGCGCCGACCTAGGTGGGAAACTCGCCGAGCTCGAGCAGTTGCTCGGCTCACTCGGTTTTCCGGATAGCGTCGTGCGGGCGGAGGCGCCAGCCGAGCAGGCAGCCGTTTGGAGCGTCCGCAAAGCAGGCCTGAACATCGTGATGTCGATGGCGGGCCCGCGGAAACCGATCTCGTTCATCGAAGACTGCGCTGTGCCGCTCGAGCACCTCTCGGAGTACGCACGCCGAATCGAAGAGATATTCGGCAAGCACGGCGCAGAAGGCACGTGGTACGCACACGCCTCGGTTGGCTGCCTGCACGTGCGACCCGCGCTCAACCTCCGCGACCCCGGCGACGTGCGGCGCATGCGCGCGATCGCGGAAGAAGCACACGAGGTGGTGCGCGAGTACGGCGGCACACACTCGGGAGAACACGGAGATGGCCGACTCCGCTCAGAGTTCCTCGAGACCATGCTCGGTGAGCGCATGGCCAGGCTATTCGCAGACGTGAAGAAGACGCTCGATCCGAACGGGCTCATGAACCCCGGCAACATCGTCGACCCGACGCTCATGGACGACCGCAGCTTATTCCGCTACACGCCGGAGTATGGCCTTGCGCACGAGCTCCCAGTGGTGCTCGACTGGTCGGCCGAGGGAGGACTGCTCGGCGCGGTGGAGGCGTGCAACAACAACGGAGCGTGCCGCAAGTCGGATCCGGGCGTGATGTGCCCCTCGTTCCGGGCAACGAAGGACGAGCGCCATTCGACGCGTGGACGCGCCAACGCGCTCCGGCTCGCGATGACCGGCCAGCTCGGCCACGCCGGCCTCGACTCAGCGGAGATGGCCGAGGCCATGTCCCTATGTATCTCCTGCAAGGGATGCAAACGCGAGTGTCCGGCGGGGGTCGACATGGCCGCGCTGAAGCTCGAGTGGCAGCACCGCCAGAACCAACGCCACGGCATCCCGCTGCGTGAGCGTTTGCTTGCCGATCTCCCGCGCCAAGCACCCCGACTCAGCCGTATGGCAACGGCGATCAATGCGGCAGGAAACAGCAGAGGGCTGCGAACGCTAGCCGAACGCCATTTCGGAATCTCGAAGAACCGCTCCCTTCCTCACTGGTCGAGGCGGCCCTGGCGCGATCAGGAGATCGGTACCTGGGAGCCCGCCGAAGGCCCGTTCGCCGATACTCTGCTCTTCGTCGACACATTCACGCGCTGGTTTGAGCCCAACGTCGCTCGGGCCGCATATGCCCTGCTGGCACGCACACGGAATTCGGTCAGCGGCTGCTTCCCTGCGGACGGCCGCCCGTTGTGCTGCGGGCGCACGTACCTGAGCTCCGGCATGCTCGACGAGGCCCGCCGAGAAGCCGAGAGGCTGGTCACGTACCTGCACCCTTATGCGAGCCTGGGCGTGCGCATCGTAGGGCTGGAACCGAGCT
>Ga0209445_1000134_pt1 | contig 39561 bp, 32 predicted proteins | sample MarorgKNORR_S2LV_4_FD_188223 | JGI IMG/M metagenome (GOLD analysis project Ga0209445, IMG submission 188223) | Marine microbial communities from the Southern Atlantic Ocean, analyzing organic carbon cycling - NADW_A/KNORR_S2/LV (SPAdes) (version 2) | ecosystem: Environmental > Aquatic > Marine >... | reverse complement strand
GAAGAGCGCCGGCTCACGGTTCGGCCCTTCCTTCCCCTTCCGCTACGTGAAGCATCTGAGGAATCGTCGTCGGGCGGTGATCATCTTCTGGGCCGTACATCCATCGATGTGGGGTCAGGGGCTGAACCCGGCCATGCTCTATCGCGTCACGACGGCTCTCCAGGATGCCGGCTACACCCACCTCGGCATGACGTGGATCGCGGATGAGAACAAGGCCAGCCTGCGCCAGGTGGAGAAGCTAGGGGGTCGGCCGCTCCATCGGCTTCACCTCTTCCGACGGGCGCTCTGATGAGCCTGAAGGTCGACCTCTCTCGCGAAGACACTCTGACCCTGGTCGCAGAGGCGAACCTGGCTCCGAGCGCGCACAATACCCAGCCGGCCAGGTGGCGGTTTCTTCCGGGGGGGCGCATGCTCTTGCTGGAGGACGTGCGCAGGCGCGTCCCTTTCGCGGACCCGACTGGAAAGGACGCGATGATCAGCCTGGGAGGCGCCTTCGAGGGCATGAGCCTGGCCCTATCCTGTCGCGGGCTCGGCCTCGGTGCCCCTGACCTCGGGGACTCTCCCGGGGGTGCTAGGGCTACCGACGACGAGCCGTATCGCCTGGTCGCGAGCGCCACCGTCCTGGAGGCAGGAGCCCGGGACCCGCTCGCGGAGCTTGTCACGCTCCGGCGAAGCTACCGCGGCCGGTTCGAGGCGGACGCGAGTGCGCTCGAGAGCGTCCACTGCGTCGTTGACGCCGAGGAGGGCCTCTCGGTCATCGACGCTCCGGCGGAGATCGCCGAGCTGGCGCGTGCCCACGACCGGACCTCATATCGGTTCCTCCAGATCCCCGAGTTGCAGGCCGAGCTCTATGCGTGGCTCCGCTTCACGCCCGCGCACCCCGACTGGCACCGCGATGGCCTGACCGCCGACTGCATGGCCATGTCGTCCCTCGAAGCACGGGCGGCCGTCATGCTGTTCAGGCCGGGGATGTTCAGGGTCCTGAAGCTCATGGGCCTCGGTCGGCTCGCCACCGCCGAGGCCAGTCAGACGCGCTCCGCGGCGGCTCTGCTAGTTCTCCACCAGAGTCCGGGCCGGGGCTGGTTCGAGGCCGGCCGAAGCTTCTACCGGATCTGGCTCGAGCTTACGCGCCTCGGGTTGAGCGCGTGCCCCATGTCGGCGTTGGCCGACGATCCCGACGAGTGCGCTAGCCTCCGCACGCGGTGTGGGCTCGTACGCGCCGCCGCCGTGATCAACGTGCTCCGAGTCGGGAAGGCCCCACCGGCCGGCGCCCCCAAGAGCCCGCGCCTTCCACCAGACGAGTTGGTGGTCTAGATGGTGCGCATTCGCAAGCCTCGGTCGGCTCGCCACCGCCGAGGTCAGTCAGACGCGCTCCGTGGCATCCAGCCACACCCAGCTATCCAGCAGTGTTCTGCGCGTCCTGAGTTGCGGGCCTGAGTGGGGCGGAGCAGAATCAGGGCATGAAGTGGCGCTGGATCGCGCACGCCCAAAAAGAGGTTGGCCAATATGAAGTGGATCACCGCGGTTCTGGCCCTGCTCCTGCTCCACCAACCCGCGTGGGCTCAAGACTCCGAAGCTCGCGCGCGTGAGATCATCGACGAGGCAGCACGCCGAACGGCCGGTTTCCAGGACTTCACCGCGAACCTGACCATGACGATCAGAGATGCGGACGGCGCCGGGCGCGATCACGAGATGCAGGTTCAGGTCCTAGAGGTCCCCGAGGACGGCCAGAGGACTCTTCTGATCTTCGACCGCGCGAACGTGAGGGGGATGATGATCCTCACGATCACGAATAGGGACGGGCGCAGGAGGCAGTACGTGTACCTGCCCTCCACGCGGAGTACGCGGGAGGTGGCAACGAGCCGCCAGTCCGAGTCGTTCATGGGTAGCGACTTCACATACAGGGACATGGGCGCGCAGGACTTCCATGGGTACACCTACGAGTACCTGGGCGAGGAGACGGTCGGACAGGTCTCTTGCCACAAGCTGGAGCGACGCCCCACGGATGACGGATCCGGCTATGATCACCAAGTCGTGTGGCTCGACACGGAAGCGTACCGGGTCCTCCGAGTCGACTACTTCGACGGCGCCAACGAGCTCTTGAAGACGCTGGAGCTCGACGGATACCAGCAATATGCGGGCCGGCACTGGCGACCGGACCGCATGGTCATGACCGACTCTCGATCGGGGAAATCGACCACTCTCGCGTGGAGCGAATACTCCTTCGAAAACGGGCTGACCACCGCGGACTTCGATCCGCGCCGGCTCGGTCGGCCGCGTTAGGCTCGAGATGAGCCCGAGTCGGGGCATCCGACGTTGGACCACGAGCAGGGCCCGCCGCGTAACGTCGCGGAAGGTTGCCGTGAGTCTAGCCGTCGGGCTCTCAGGGTTGATCCCGGCCGAGGCCGCCGCGCAATGGTCCGGCGATGTCGCCCTCGGCGTGCGCACGTACCCCAGGGAACCATCGGACGCACCCGCCGCCGGCCGGGAGGCAAGCGTTTCACTGCGCGCGACGCGCTCGTTCTCCTGGAGCGACGGGTCCCAGTTCCTGACGGTGTCGCCGCTCCTGCGCCTCGATCCGGAAAGCGTCTCGCGAAGCCGGATCGACTTCCTCGACCTGACATGGGAGAAGATCTGGACACGGTGGGAGGTTGCAGCGGGGCTGCGCCAGGTGGACTGGGGCGTGACCGAGTCGGGGTCGGTCGTCGACGTCGTCAACCAACTCGACTTCAGCGACGATGCGCCATCGCCTACGCCCATGGGCCAACCCATGGTCAACGTGCGCTTCTTCCCGTCCACCGGTCTGTTCGAGGCGTTCTTGCTCCCCTTCTTCCGAGAGCGTCGCTCCGCCGGGCGAGGCGGGGCGATCTGGTCACCGCTTCCTCTAGCCGATGCCGAGTTCGAGCACTCCTGGGGGCGGCACCATCCCGACTGGGCCCTACGCTGGAGTCAGATGATAGGCGACTTCAATGTCGCCGTGGCACATTTCGGGGGCACGAACCGTCAGCCCCGGTTCGAGGTGACGTCCGACCCGTCGGGGGAGGCGGAGAGCCTGACACCCCATTACGACCAGATCGATCAAACGAGCCTGACTGCTCAGTGGACGCACGACGCCTGGCTGGTCAAGCTGGACGCCGTGCGCCGAGCCTCGCAAGTGGAGAGCTTCGTCGCGCTGGTGGGTGGCATCGAATTCGCCTTCGCGACCTACCTGAGCGTCTTCGCAGAGTATCTGTACGACGGGCGCGGAAGTGGGGCGACCACCTCAATGGAGCACGACGTGTTCGCCGGAACACGGCTGCTGACCCAAGACTGGACGATCTCCAGCCGTGTGTTCGTCGACCGGCGCAACTCGAACCTGGTGCTTTCGACGACCGCGTCCCGTAGAATCGGTGACACGGCCGCGGCCGAGCTGGACGGACGGTGGTTCCGCGGGGACAGCTCGGAGGAGCCGTCTCGCGCGAATCGCCTCGACAGTTATCTCGCTCTGAAGCTCACCTACTTCTTCTAGGGATCGATCATGCACAAAGGAACGATGCCCAAGAGAGGACGGGTGGGATGAAGATGCGGATTCGCAGGCTGGGCAGAAAATATCTGGACCTGGAACTCAGTGTCGGCGACAACCTGCGTGCGCGCGTCGTAGAGCGGCCGGGCCGCTGGATGCCTCCTGACGACCTGGCCCGCATGGTCGATGACCTCCGCGTAGTAGCGGCCACTACGCTGGGGGGGGACTCCCTGGACTATGGGGTTCTGACTGGAGACATCGACCGGCTCAATGACGCCATTCTCACAGTCCTGTATGAAGGAGAGTCGCGCCAACCGGTTGGGTTCAACGCTCTAAGCCTCCTGACGCTGGACCTGAGGGGCCGTCCAGAAGAGGTTCTGCATACGGGCCTCGTCATGGTGGATCCTGAGTTCCAAGGCAGGGGTTTCTCGTGGGTCCTTTCAGGACTGAGTGTAGTGCTGACGTTCTTTCATCGGCAGCTCCGACCCCTCTGGATCACCAGCGTGACGCAGGTGCCCGCGATCTTCGGGGTGATCGTGGAAAGTTTCGATGACGTGTTTCCCGCCCGGCTGAAGGACCGACGTACGTACCGTCACCTCGAGATCGCGCGCCAGGTCATGGGAAATCACCGTCACGTCTTTGGCGTCGCGCAGGAAGCGGGCTTCGATCCGGAGCGCTTCATCATCACCAACGCCTATACAGGTGGCTCCGACAACCTCAAGAAGACCTACTCCCAAGCCCCCAAGCACCGGCATGATGAATACAATGCGATGTGCCGCGGGCAGCTCGATTACGAGCGGGGGGACGACTTTCTCCAGATCGGTCAAATGAATCTGAGGACGGGCCGGCGCTACTTACTGAGGGCCGTGCCAAGGAGCTCGCTTTGGTCGATCCTATCGCGCGGACTCTTCCTTCTGGGTGGCTCCGTCATCGTGCCGGCCGTGCAGTGGTTCTCCCCGGGTACCCAGCTCGGCGAGTTGAGACCGTGGAACCACTAGTGTCCACTACCGCCGACACCTTCGACTACCGCGAGTTCGTCACGCGGAACATCGGCTTCGTTACCGAAGCGGAGCAGGCACTGCTCTGTGCAGCGCGCGTCTTCGTATGCGGGGTCGGCGGCATGGGCGGTGCCTGTGTTCTTTCGCTCGCACGCGCGGGGGTTTCGCACTTGACGATCGCGGACATCGATCGTTTCGAGGTCTCGAACCTCAACCGTCAGGTCTTCGCTTCTCTCGACACCATCGGGGAAGCGAAAACCGAGGCGGTCCGGCGCCAGCTCCTGAGGATCAACCCTGAGCTCGACGTGCGCGTGCTGGGACACGAGTGGATCGAACAACTGGATGACCTACTGGCGACTCATTCCATCGTCGTCAACGGCATGGACCACATCCCCAGCGGCGTGCAACTGTATCGAAAAGCGCGGGAACACGGCGCGACGGTCGTCGACGCATACGCTTCCCCGCTTCCATCGGTTTACGTCGTCGGACCCCGAGACCCACGACCAGAGGAGCGGATGGCCTTTCCGAGCCGCGGGAAACCATGGACGGACATCTCGCCGGAAGATGAGGGCGAGTGCCTGGCTCGTGAAATCGAGTGGGTGATGGTCAACTCCTCCTCCAAGAGGCATGTCGACATGGAGGTCGCGGGCGCGTTGATGACCGGGGAGCGCAGCCGCCCGTCCTTCGCTCCAATGGTGATCACCGCGGGCAATCTCATGTGCTTCGAAGCGATCAACCTGATCCTCGATCGGCCGTCTGGGACCGACCACAGAGGGTACTTTTTCAATCCCTGGACCGCTCGCGTCGAGCGCCCGCGGCTCCGACCGGTGGCATGGCTGCTCGGGTACTTCGTACGGTCTCACCTGAGCAGGCTGACCCGTGGGGCTTGAGACGTGGACCGACTTCCTCCTGAATTGGCTGGGGGTAGGCGGGCTGATCGCCTACGCCGTCTACATTCACGGTAATCGGCAGCGCGGCGGACTCGAGATGATGATGCTCATCCTCCTGTACACGCTGGCCGTGCTTTACATCAGCCGGTCGTTTTATTGGCTGACCGACGACTTCCTGTTGCAGGTACTGTCGTTCATCCCGGCTACGCTGATCCCGCTGCCCATCACGCTCTTCGTCGAGGCGCTCATGCGCCGGCATGTCCCATTGGCGCTCAAGATCTTCGTAGTCGCCGGCACCCTCGTGTGTTTCGTCATGAACCTGGTGCCGGACGTGAACCGCAGGACCCTTTGGATCATCTCCATAGTCGTCACGCTCGGCACACTCGCGTGGCTCGGGCTGATCGCTCTATTTCGGAATCGTGCCCGCCACGCGCCCATGGAGAACCGGCTGATCAATGGCTGCGCGGCGGCGCTCGCGTTCGCCTTCCTACTCACGGCTACCGACGTCGGGCTGGGCCCCGCATGGCTCCACTTCCGCCTGGGCGGCATCGGTGCGTTGATCTTCGTGTACGTCTGCGTGCGCCTGACGGATCCCGGGGAGTCGGCGGCGGCGTTGTTCGGTGAACTGTCCGCAATCGCCGCGATCGCGCTCGGGGGCCTGGGAGCGTTCGCACTTCTGGTCCCCGGGGCCGAGGCCGATTTGTACGTGGCGATCTTCGTCGTCCTGCTGGCGTCCGTTTTGCTCTACGCGATCTTCGGTCGCCTGCGCGCGAAGCGGCAGCCAACGTTCTTCCGATGGTTGTTGGACGCTTCCACCGGCTCGGTCGACGGATTCATCGACGCGTTGCACGGATTGCCGCTCGCCAATGACCACAGAATTCTCCGGGGCGCCGACGTGGACGCCTACGGACCCGAGATCATGGCGGCGACCTTCGACGACGCGAACGCGGTGTGGGGGATCGGGCGGCTACGCGCTGAACTGACCAACGAGAGCCGGCGAGACGGGGCCGAGCGGCTGATCGGGATGCTCGAGCAGAATCACATGACCCACGTCGCGTTGCTCGCTACCCGACCCCATGCGTTCTTGTTGCTCACCCTCCCTCAGTTGGCCGGCGGGCACAATCCGATGCTCGAGATCGAGCTGATCCAGAAGTTCGCTAGGCTCCTTAGCGCGGGCCCGTCCTGAACGGCGGCTACAGCAGCTTGAGGTACTCCAGCAGCGCAGCTTTCTCGGCTTCTTTGAGCAAGCGGAACTCGTGCCCTGCGTTGGACCGACCCGGCTCACGGGTGTCGTACAACGCGGGTCGGGACCAGGGCTGGTAGCCGTCCAGGTAGCGGTAAACTCCGTCCGCGTCGACCTCCCCTGCGATGCCCATGAGGTCGTAGTCGAGCGCGTGTCCTCCCACGTAGAACCGCTCTGGCCGGTGCTCCGCGTGAAGAAGGTGCCACAGCGTCGGCACGGAGCCATTGTGCAGATAGGGCGCCGTCGCCCAAACGCCACCCAGGTCCGGGGCCACGTACCCACCCCCGTTCTCGATTTCGAGGTGCTTCAGGTAGCCCATACTACCCAGGTGCCGGGTCGCCTCATCGAGGTCCGCGGCGGCCCACCGAATCGAGTCGGTCAGCATCCGGTCCTGAGGTGTGAGACGGTTGGGGTGGGCTAGCAGGAGGACGTCCTCCAGGCCGGAAGAGTATTCGCCGTGGCACGCGGCGCATGCATTCGCGTAGACCGCAGCGCCCTCGAGCGCGAGCGCATGGTCGATTTGGCCGGGGAACGGAGGGGACATGACGGCGTGCAGGAAGTCGAACACTTCCCGCACCGCCGGGATCGCCCGCCGCGCCTCCCGCGGGAGCACGCCCTGCGTCGTGACGATGAAGAATGACGCCACGCCTGCGAGACCGTCGAGGTGTGCTCCGTCGACCTCATCGTGTGTCATCGGTCCGTGGCGCGCCCGGCCGGGGGCCGCATACACGCCGTCGACCAGGAGCGAGCGTCTCATCGTCGTCGCGGCGAGGTCCGGCGGAGCTGCCCAGGCTACCTCGTCGCTTCGTACGTCCCCGTGCAGCCCCTCCCTCAGGAAGCTAAGCGAGCCGATCCCGTTCATGAGACCCGGTCCGCCGTTGCCGAACGGCACGAGTCCTCCGTGCTCGGCGAGGCGGACCGCGAGTTCCTTCCGCGCGGCCGGCATTACGTGCTCACGGAGATTGGACAACTCTCTCTCCGAGACCTCCGGAAATACCAGCGCCAGCGTCGCCAAGAGCGAGTCTGGCTCCTCGAGTTCACTCCGTAGTGCCACGAAGGCGTCTTCCGAATAGGCGTCCAGATCGATCGAGCTGTTGGGGAGCCCCAGCCACACTTCGCCCGTGGTCCGTCCGTCAGCACCGTAGAGCGGGCCCGCGTGGCAGGTTGCGCACCCCAGGTTGGAGACCTCGATCTCGACTCCGGGGAAGCCCCGCCGGGCCATGCCGGCGATCATGCCCATGGGTCGTTCGAACCGTGGCTGCGGCCCGGCCCAGTTGGCTACCGCTGTGGGTCGGATGAACCCGTACTCCTTGAGCGCCCGTTCGAGCGTACCGCGCGTCAGGGGAGCTCCTTCCGTCCGGTGCCGGTCCCGGACGATCGCGGCGCCGACCATCTTCCACGGCTGGCCGTACCGATCGAGGTTGTCCGTGTTGAGGCTGCCGAAGTCGTCGAACAGAAAACGCACCTGGCCACGGACGCTCGGCGGCGCGTTGGCGTAGGCGCGATCCGCGCTCAGGAGCTTCATGCCCTCGGGCTCGGCCTCCGCGTAGCCTCGCATGAAGCGGCCGGGCAGGTAACATCCCGCAAGTGAGACGAGCACCATCGTAACGAGTGGCCGCAGAAGCTTCGCTCGCCGTTTCAAAGCTCTTTCCGGAAGAGGTTCAGCCGGTGCCGAGGTTCCGCGCCAAGCTTCTCCATCTGACGAAGGCTCGGGCCGTTACTGTCCGAGACCCAGCTGACGCCCAGTTCCCGGTACCCGGCGCGCTGCATACCGGTGATGGCATGGCGGAGCGTGATGCCCGCGACGCCCCTGTCCTGATGATCGCGGCGGACCCCGCCGAAGATGAGCGACGCGCGCGCTCTCGAGCGTAGGAATCGCATGTAGTGCCATGGGGTCGACAGCTGCAACCTTGATCGGGTCGCCCGCAGCAGCGGGTTCACATCGGGAAGGCAGACGACCACGCCGACCGGCTCGCCACCGACCTTGGCCAAGCATGAGACCCTCGGGTCGAATACCACGAGCATCTGGTCCGCTTGATACTTGAACTCCGCTTCGGTCAGTGGAACGAAGAGCGGATTCTGCTCGAAAGAGTCGTTCAGAAGGGACCAAGTGGCCTCCATCGCAACGCGAAAGCGACGGCGCATAATCGGCTCGATGGTGAACTCCGCGCTCGATATCAGTTCCCGCTGCTTGGGACCGACGAGTTGCTCGGGATCGAAGCCGTCGAGGCCGAGTCTCCACGTCGTCATCGGGAAGTACGCCTCGAAGCCCGAGTCCTCCAGGAGGCCCGGGATCCACGAGGGGTTGTAGTGGTGCCCGACGAAGGGGGCGTGCTCATGACCGCCCACAACGACGCCCATCTCCTGCATCGCCGTCAGGTTGAAGTTGCCCACCATGTGGTCGCAGCCGCGGCGTAGAAGCCACTCCGCCGCTGCGTTCAGCAAGAGCCGGCCCGCGTTCAGGTCGTCGGCGCAGTCAAAGAACCCGAAGCAGCCTCGCCGCTCGTCATAGCGTTCGTTCGAGCGCCGGTGAATGTGCGCGGTGATCCGCCCGACGGGTGTTCCGCCCTTCGTTACGGTGAAGTAGCTGATCGCGTCGGGATCGTCGAACACGGGGTTCAAGCTCCCGTCGAGCATCTTCTGCAGGTCCGAGCGGAACGGGGAGACATACGGCGAGTTGGGACCGTACTGCGCGAAGGGCACCTCGAAGAAGGAGCCGAAGTCGCGCTCCTTGAGGCTGTACTCGCTCATGCTCCTCCCCGTGCGTTCTCTCAACGCACGCAACGTGTTGTCCTCGAGGAGCGGCTGCAACTCACGTGTTCCTGGCATCTCGACGCCCTCCGTTCTCGGTTGACACTCTAGAAACATGACAACGAGCACAGACGGCGTCGATACGTCGACCGGCGTAGCCTCCCACCGAGATTACGTAGTGCCGGTGGCCGAGCGAGCCTCTGGCCGGGCCACCGCCCCCCACAATACTTTTGCCGAATGAGCCTTACAAGGGAAGCGTTCTTCCGATGGATGGTGACCCATCGACGATCCGTAGCAGCTATCGGCGCGCTGGTGATCGGCGGGGCGGGTAGTCGTGCCACCCTAGTGCCGATCGACTACGCGATAGAGCAGTTCTTCCCGCCCAGCGGGGTCGAGCGAGACACCTTCGACGAGTACAAGGAGCACTTCGCGAAAGAGGACGGGCAGTTCGTGCTCTTCTGGGAAGCCGAAGACGGCCCCAGCATTCGCCTGTGCCAAGACCTCGGACGGGCCGCGCGGCTCTTCGAGGAGGTCGGGCTCGAGGACGTGCAGTGGTTTGGCGACGTCGAGGTGACGGAGACGGGGGCGTTGGACGGAGGCGCGTCTCTGGCCGTTTACCGGCTGTGCGATGAAGCCGCCGTCTCGGACTCGACGGTTCGAGACCGCGTCGAAAGACACCGAGCCGACGTCCTCTTGACCGGTTTCCTGTGGAATGCCGAGCAAACGGTATTCGCGCTTCACGGATATCTCCCGCCCGACCTCAAGACCGATCAGAAACGGCGAGAGGTCGAAGAGGCCTTGACGGAGTCCCTCGCCTCGCTGGGGATCGACGGGGCCGCCGCGACACTCGCGGGAGTCCCCGTCTACCGGTCCAGGATTCCCAAGATGCTCCAGTTGGACCAAACGCTGTTCCTGGGCGGCGGCTTCCTCGTCTTCTTCGGCATCCTCTTCTACTTCTTCCGACACATCGGGCACGTCTCGCTCTGCCTCGTCTCGGTGCTGCCCGCCTACCTTTGCACTCTCGCGCTCATGGGCGCGGCCGGCCGGTCGATCACCGTCCTCACGAGCTTCATCCCGATCATCGTCCTGGTCGTCGGCGTCAGCGACGCAATCCACCTGTTGGCACGATACCGGCACAGTCGCAACGTGTTCAGCGACAACGAGGGGGCGATCGTCGATACGTTTTCCCGCCTCTCGGTGGCGTGTTTCTACACGTCGGCCACGACCGCCCTCGGGTTTCTGAGCCTGGTAGGGACCCGGATCACGATCGTGATGGAGTTCGGAATCTTCACCGCAGTGGCGATCATGCTGACCTACGTGTTCAGCATGACTCTGCTACCTGCGCTGCTCGGCTTTTCTTCTCGCCGGGCGTCTGACGAGCGAGGACTCACCCCCGGGTGGATCCTCAAGATCGTCGACGCCGCCGTCGGTGTGCCGCGGCAGCGAGCCCGGGCAGCTGTCCTCCTGTTTGCGCTTGTCAGCCTCGGCTGCGTGACGATTGGATCGACGCTCCGCGTGAACACCTTCCTGCTGGACGACATGGGGCCGAACAGCCCTGTCATGCGCGACCTGGCTCGCATCGAGGCGTCCGGTTTCGGACTGTTCCAGGTCAATATCTTCCTGCGCGGCACCGAGGGAGATGTCCTTCACGATCCTGCGATGCTCCGCTGGATGGCGTCCTTTGAGGACTTCGCTCGCGGCGAAGCTGTCGTGGTCAACGCCACCGGCCTTGCGGACGTCTTGGCGGAGTTGCGGCGTGCTTGGGTCGATGACGAACCTGGGGCCCTACCCGAGTCCCCAGAGGAGGCCGCGGAGCTTCTACTGCTCGCGCAAATCAGCGGGAATGACGGTGTTGAAGACGTCTACCTTCAAGACGAAGGCGTCGCCCAAGTGATCCTCACCGTGCGTGACGAGGGGTCCGTTTCGATGCTGCCGTTCATCGTACGGCTTGAGCAATACTTGGCGGACTACCCGCCCCCCTTCGGCACCGCGGCCGCGACCGGCACCGTGCAACTGGCGCAGACATTCTCCAAGCAGCTCGTTCGCTCGTTCGGGCCCAGCTTGATGCTCGCCATCCTGCTCGTCTTCGGAGTGATGACGCACATGTTCAGGTCGGTCCGACTGGGCGCACTCGCGGTGGTCCCCAACCTGTTTCCTCTTCTGGTGATCATGGGGGCGATGAAGCTCGCAGGCGTCGATCTGAAGCCCTCCACGATCCTCGTCTTCTCGATCGCGTTCGGGTTGGCCGTCGACGATACGATGCACTTCTTGTCTCGACTGAGGGAGAGCCTCGCGGCCGGCATCGACATGGGAACGGCGGTCGAAGACGCCCTGCGCGATACGGGCCCCCCGATTCTCATGACGAGCCTGGCGGTCAGCGGGGGATTCCTGCTACTCGCCGCGTCTCAGTTTCAGATTCTCGTACTCGTGGGCGTGATGACCGCAGTCAGCACCGTAGCCGCGGTCGCTGCCGACATGTTCGCGCTGCCTTCTCTGATCGCGGTCCTCTCCCGCTCGAGTTCAGGCCGAGACGCCTAGGGAGCCTCTGAACAAGTAGGGCATGCCGCGTTACGGTGCCACGGCGTCCTGTTCCAAAGCTCAGCCGAAGCGGAACGCCTGACATACCAACGGATTTCGTCGGCTTCGTCATGTTCCTTTTCGGCCGACCCGCCGCATTTTGGACCCACGGCGCTCGCCATCCTAAGGGCCGTGAAAGGCAACTGGCTTGCCACGTGGCTCCGGCTCCAGATCCGGTTGGCTCGAGTCCGTGAAGACCTCGTGCAACTCAAGCTGGCTCGGCCGCATGAACGCTTCTTCCGGAAGCGTGCCGGAGCGGGCATGCCCTTTCACGAACTCGTCCGACTTTACCCAAGCATCGAACGCGGCCCGGGATTCCCACAGCGTCAAGACAATATATGGGTCTTCCGGATTGACTGGGCGCAGTACCTTGTTCCAGATAAACCCGGGCATCCCGTCCACCAGCCGCGCCCGTGTCCGGAAGCGCTGCTCGAACTGCTCGGCGTACTCCGACACCACATAGATCCGGTTCATGGCGGTGATCATTCTCGGTTACTCTCCAACGGGTTTGCGTTCGTGCTTGATGTCGTCGGCCAAGTAGACGGTCGCCATGCCGCCCTCACCGAGTTCGGACTCGATGCGGTAGCGGCCTTCTAGGGCTGCGTTCAGGCGAGTGATGGCTTCGGACGGCTGGTCAGTCATGCGCTCAAGATGCGGCGCAGGTCAGCAGAGCGCGAGATCCTACAGCAACACCAACGGTAGCCCCAGCGCGAACAGCCCGCTCACGATGATCACGAAGACGAAGCCCGTTGAGCGGAAGGGCGTCTTCCTCGGCCTTTGGCGTTCACTTCCGCAGTTGCCTCAGCGGGACCCAGTCCCCGCCCTCATTCTTTAACCGCCAAAACCGCCATCCACTGACGGTCCGGGGACCGGAGGCGGCCTTTGCGGCTCCCGTCGGTGAAGCGTAAAGCTGCCCCTGATAGGAGATTTGACCGTCGGCCCGTAGCCGACCTTTGTACAGTTGGCCCTTATACGTTCCGCGAATCTCAGTGCTCCTTGCGACGATACCGGACAGCGCGACGATCCCCTTGCCCGATCTTGTCTTCCGACGGCGCCGTCGCTTGCGGACCGAGCCGCCGACCAGATCTGCCCTACGGTCGGCATCGGCGTTCTTCATCTCCTTGTTGAGTAGCGAAATGAGGTCGTTCGAGCGTGCGAAGCCGCCCTTAACTCGATTTCCCTTGGGATCTACGATACGAAGGAGCAACGACTCCAACTCCTTCATATGCTCATCACGCACGGTAAGGTAGACACTGAAGCGATCCCACAGGCCGCTGTGTCGATCCCGTCTATGGTTCTTCAGGCGTCCAGACAGGTTGCTCGCGAGACCAACGTAGTAAAGAGATCCACGCCGATAGAGTGCGTAGACGCCGGACTTCCCCTTTATCATTTCCCGAATGATTTCCGGGTACGCATCGAACACTTTGCCGGACACGTTTTCGAGGTGTTCTACGACAAGGTGAGACCTACTCGTCATGAGCCCTCCTGAGCCCTGAAGTTATGCTCGCAGGATGTGCGCGAGGGGGAGAAGAGGGCAAGCAGCGGGGCGGTCACCCTCTGAGCGACGTGAGCCGTTGTCAGGGCGTCTCGTGGCCCTGAAGGTCTATCTCTGACCCCGAGCGGGAGAGCGGGGTTAGCGACTCCTTCGTGCGGGTCCTTCTGCCACATGTATCACGTACGCGGCGAGTACGGTCCAACGTATGGGAGACGGCTTCAATTCTTCGAGAACCTCGCCGGCGCTCGTGCCTTTGAACCGACCCTCGCACGCTTTCTTCGCCTTGTACGCGGCCACGGCACGCCGGACGACAGGTTGCTCCTCAGGCGTCAGGTCCATGACCGTAACCTAACGGTCTCACGGCCATCATACGGACGACCTCGTCCATGCCGGACCCGCCAAGTGCCTCGATCATGGCTGCCACCGACGCGTATCGCTGCCCTGTGCGGGCCGTGGGCACTTACGCAGGCACGACCGATGGATACAAAGATGGAAACGGAGCGCCGTCGGGCGCTCCGTGAAAGGAAGGGGCTAGCGGAAGTCGGGGGTGGTAGGAATAGGTGTCTAGCGGGCACTCACCAAGACGAAAAGCCCCTGCCCCGCGGGCACCGTCACCGCCGCCAGATCAACCTCGTGCGCCGCCTGGAGACCAGAGACTTCCGGCGCCCCCGCAGACACCCCGGCGGCAAGGCCGAGCGCATCGACATCCACAGTCAGATCCACGACCTCGTCGGTATCCGACCACGACGCCAGCGCGATCAGGACCCGACCATCGCGCCGGTACGTGGTGGCCAGCACGTCGTCCCGCCCGGTCCGGACCGGCGCGTCGTCCAGCCAATACCCGAGCATCTCACTCTCCGAGATGCCGAAGTCGTTCATCATGGTCCACACCGGTCGTGGGTCCACGTTTCCGTACTTTCGCGCGGTCATGCCGTACAGCAGTCCCCGATACGGGTGGCCACCGTCCTGTAGCATCTCCCCCATCAATCCGAACGGCAGGCCGGCCACCTCGGTCATCCAATACTCGGGACCCTGGTCGTAGTCGAAGTACTCACCGAACCAGAGCCGCGAGATGAACGGGAAGTGCTCCATGTAGAGCATGCCACTGTTGATGAACCCGTCGCGGACATTGAATTGATTCGCGGAGTGAAGATCGATCACGACCTCGTCCCGATGTTCGTGCAGGACCGTAACGAGCCGTTTCACCGTCGCACGACTGAACGCGATGTCGTCCAGGTAGAGCCCATCGATGTGCTGGTTTTCGGCGAGCCACTCCAGGCCAGCGATGTAGTAATTCGTCCAACGAGACGTGCCCTTGTTGAGCATCGCCGCGTCGTCCACGCGCCACGCGTGCCAGGCCGAATGATAGTCCTCTTCGAGATGCTCCTGCATCCACGAGTGGCCACCTCCCTCGCCGTCGTTCATGACCTCGTCCCCCAAGCTGCGCAGCGCAAAGAGTTCATGCGCCCGGTACGTCAGCTCACGGATCGTGTTGTACAGCTTCACCTTGATGCCCTTCTCGTGCGCCTCCTCGATGTACGCCGCCTGCTCGTCGAGTGCGAAGAAGGGATAGTTGATGTACGGGTTGATCTCATTCGCGTGGTGGATGTTCACCACCGTCCCGCCCCATTCGATGACGGAGTCGACTGGCACGTACTGATGTACGAATCGGGTCTCGAAGTGTTCGTTCGTGTCAATGGGTTTGAAGGGCGTGATGAGGAACCGGACGTTGAAGCGAAGCGTGTCTCCAGCGGCCATGTGCCGCGGCCCGGAGAAGTTTCTCGCCACCACCGCGCCTTCCCTCTCCCTGATGGAAATCCCTCCGCGACCGTCGTTGAACCACGATGCGGGCATCCTGAGAGGCTGATTCCGATAGAAGTTCGTGTTGAGTGGACGCACGTAGTCGTCGTCTCGTAGCACGTACTGCAATCCACGGTTCATGCCGCCCAGCCACACTCCTTCCTGATGGTTCTCCACCGCCCACGTCCAGTCGATGGTGGGCGGGCGAGCACCACCCGTGCGACCCAGACCCAGCATGTACTCCGCCGCCTCCGGCACGAAGTGGACGGGGAGCGCGATGTCGTCCACGTCCGTGTCGGACGTCGCGCTGATACTCACCCGATACTCGAGCATGCCGTCGTACTCGAGCGCGCCCTCCACGGTCATGGACAGGCCGTCCGCCTCGCTCGTGGTCTCCCACTCCGCCCTACCGCTCGAGACCTGCCGCACCGTGAAGTCTTCGGGCTGAAACGCCTGGACTTCGCCGTCGGTGCTGACCTCGAATCGCACAGGCGCCGCGAGGATCGGAGAGGTGTCTGCGGAGATTTCGGTGACCGTCGGCGTGAAGAAACTCTCGATGGCTTCCGGAAGACCGGACGCTCCCAGCACGACACGACGGCCCAGAACGGACAGCGACTTCCCTTCGACGCCGACGGGCTCGAAAGGATCGATGATGAAGTCGGCGTCGGTCCCCACCTCGGAGTCGAGCCAAGCCAACCGCGTCATCAGGTCGGGCTCGTCCGCACCGCCGTTGTGCGCGCGCGCGTCCAGAACCTCCAACGTCACGGGGACCGTTTGGCTTCCTCGCTCCGCCGATGCGACGGTCACGCTCCCCTGGATCAACCCAGACTCGGCGTTCTCAGGCGTGCGCAGGCCGAGCCACAACGCCTGCACCTCACCGGCCGGCACATCCACCGTCTTGGTGAATCGCGTCCCGTTTTCGTCGACGCCTTCGCAGTTGTAACACGTCCACAAGTCGAGCCACGTGTCGGGGAAGCCACTGAAGCTCACGTCGAGCGCACTCAAGTCTGACCCGCCGGAGATCACGGCAACCTGAAACGTGAAGGCCTCGTCCTTCAGTACTCGGCTCTCGAAGCCAGCGGACGGCTCGCCAGATGCCCAATGCTGCGGGATCCGGTGCCTCATCCGCACGGGGCGATCGCGATGTTCGGCGAAGAGACGCCATCCGTTCAACGCGCCGTCCATGAAGGCCGCCGTCTCTGCCGCTGTCGCGCTGATCTCCATTGGGAAGAACGAGTGGAAATCGTCCACCGACTGGATCTGAGTCACGCGCCCAGACGCCAAGTCCGCGTCACTCGCACCCCGAGCTCTCGTCGCCCACGCCGCGTCCGGAGTCGAGGCCAGGTCGGGATACGTCACCACCGGGTAGTACCCCCCCGTCGACTGCCACGGCATGTAGTAGACGTGGTACTCAGTCGATGCGGTGGTGGGCTGGAAACGCACTTCCCCGGACTCACTCTCGACATGAACGACGACCGTATTGTCGACCTGCGTTCCCGACGCCGCGTCGACCACCACGACCGACTTTGCCACGGGAGCGTGGTCACGGCGTCTCCACGGGATCGTGACGGCGACGACATCGGCCCCGGTAGCCTCGGCATCCAACTCGACGACTGCGCGGTGGTTGCCCCAGGAGACACCCTCCTCACCAGCCGCGAGATGCGGCTCCCAGTTTCCGCTCTCGAACACGACGCCATCCACCGTGTTGGCAACCGGGGGTGCACGGAATAGCGCCACGGTCTCGGGGGCACGCTCGGCGCACGCGGCGAGCGTGCCTACGACCAGCACAGTTCCGAGGACCTGGACCGTGCGGAGTACGGAACGCTCGGTCGGACGCCGGCCAGCGCAACATGAGGAGTGCCTCATCGGACGCCTGCCAGTGCCAGCGCACGACGCACGAGTTCAGCCTGCAGGCCGTCCCCATTCGCCGCGCTGGCCGGGGGCGCCACCGCACCTGCCTGTTGCCCCAACGCCCGCCGCGCCGGCCCGGCCAATGCGTCGAGGGACCCCGCCGCGCCAGATCCCACCGCGCCCGTCGCGGCAACGACGGCCCTGAAGTGGTCAGCCGCCTCGGCCTCGTTTCCGAGTTCCGATTCGGCAACGCCGAGCAGGAGCCGCACGAGACGCTCTTCGGGCAGGTACGGTCGCCCCTCTCCGAGTGACTCCGGCCACTCGAGCGCCAGCGTCAGATGGCCGCGAGCCTCAGCTGGCTCCCCGGCCTCCAGAGCGTCCAGCGCCAAGAGCGTGTGCGCGTCGGCGTAGAGCTGCCTGGTGCCACGCGCGTTCTCCGACGGGAGCACCTCTAGCTGGTCCAAAACCGCGAGGGCTTCCCCCGCCCGGCGCCCACTCACGAGCGCACGAGCCTCGAACAAGGCGAGGTTGAAGTCGTCTGGGAAGCGGCCTCGTGCATCGGCCAGGGCGGCAAGTGTGACCTGCCAGTCCCCCGCTGCCTCGAGCCATTGAGCGAGCGCTACGTGCATGAGGCGATCATCGGGGGCGAGCGCTACCGCACGACGATGGTCCGCCACGCCGTCGACTCCTCGCAGCCCCTCGAGCAGACGGCCACGCGCCACGTAGAAGGCAGGCAGCCGAGGCTCGTCGCCCAGCGACGTCATCATATCCGCTGCCTCTTCCGTCCTGTCGACCGCCCAGTAGTTGAGCGCCAACAAGTACCGCCAAGCCCAGTGTGAACTCTGCGTGCTGGCCCAGTTGAGCGCGTCCAGACTCTCCCGCCGGAACGGGAAGGCGAACGCGAGCGCGTCCGCATCGTCCAGCCCCGCTTCGTTCAGCAGGCTCTCGTCGCCCGCCAAATACGCTCCCCACGCGGTGATCACCGGACCCTTCGCCCAAGCGGTTGGAAGCTCCAATATCGTCCGTGCGGCTTCAGTTGCTCCTGAGGCCTGGTACACCATCGCAACCTCGAGCAGCGTCTGCTCCGGATACTCTCCACCCATCGATACGGCCAGGGCTTCCGCCGACGCTGGCGTCATCCGCGACAGGTACCGCTCCGCCATCACGAAGTGGGCCAGTGGGTCGAGCCGGAGCAGCTCGCCCTGAGCCTCGTCCGCGAGCGCAGCGTCATCAGTCACTCGGCCCAAGACGGCTAAGGTGCGCCACGCGGACACGCTGTAGCGGTCGAAGTCGATGGCCAGCCGGGCATACCGAGCAGCTTCCTCGAAGTCGCGCTCCCCCAGCATGACTTCCGCCAACTGGCCGTACCCCGCAGACCGGGTGCCCGTCGAACGCGTTGCCCAACCGAACGCCTCCCGAGCGTCGGCGGTCTGGCCCAGCGCGCGGTAGATGGTGCCGGCGAGGAAGTTGGCCTCCGCGTCGTACGCACGGAGCTGGAGCACGTGACGCACATGATCGAGTGCGGTCGCATACGCACCGCGACGGTATGCGAGTTCGGCCGCTCCCAGGCGTGCTTCGCGGTGCCACGGCTCGGACTCGAGAACCTCTGTGAAGAGGGCGCCCGCCTCGGGGTAGCGCCGCTCCTTCATCAGCTCGCCGGCGAGGAAGGCCGACCGGTCCACCTCCGAGACGGAGGGCAGTGCTTCAGCCGGCGTCGCGAAGGGCCGAGACAGGTGGCGAACGGCTGGGTCGGAATCGTAGTCGAGTCGGAGCGCGGGCAGCGTCACCCGCAGCGGCGCACGTTGGTCGAGGTCGACAGACGTGGTGAAGAGTCCCAACGGATCCAACTCCACGAGTTCGGACGAGACCAATCGATCGCCTGACCAGATCTCCAGCGTGTCGGACATCGTCGTGAACGCGTTGACCGAGATCGTCGCGCGTGAAGCGTCTCGACTCACGTGCAGCGCTCCGTCACGCGAGGCGTCGGATAGACCGCCGGTGCCCTCCAGGGGGAACCACGTCTCCGTCCACTGCGAAGCGGACATCGGATCGAAGTCGACCTCCGTGATGGGGTTCACGTGCTCACCCCGTGAGTACTGCACGAGGAGTCGACCTGCCTGGAATTCGACGTACTGCCCGTCCGTATCGGTGAGCAGGTCGTCCCAGATCCCACCCTGCCGTGAGAGCGCCCATAACCAGAGCTTCTGGCCGGGCATCTCCTCGTAACGAGACCAGTGCCCGAAGCCGTAATCCTCTGCCTCGTAGTATCCACCGAAGAAGTCGTTGAACTCGCCAACGACGTGGTACGACTTGTTGCCCTCGAACCGATTGTTGTCGTAAGGCGCGAGATCTCGGCCAAGCGAATCGACGGGCCACGTCAGCACCTCACCGGAGTGCTTCAGGTAGCTGTCACCCGGAATCGACATCACCAGGTCTTCCTGCGCGAAGGCCGCCGCAGTCATCCAGTTGTAGTAGGGCTGAGCCAGAGGCGTCGGGTTGTACCAAAGCGCTTTGGTCTCGAAATAGGCCTTGTCCGCCGGCAAACGCACCTCGACCCGCCAGTGTGTGCGCGACGGGAGATCCATCGCTCCCACGATCACGCTCACGCTTCCGTCTTCGTTCTCACGCGTCGTGTAGTCGACAGGAGTTGCCGTCGCAGGCGTGTGTCCGATCACGCCGAAGTTGAATTCGATGCCACCCGAGGTCCACGGCCCCCGCAGCGAGATATTCCTGAACTTCATCACCTCGTTTCGATAGATGAACTCGTGGCCGGTTTCCTTCACGACGGCGCCCCAGACCTTGCCTCCCACGTCCGGGAGGACAAAAACCTCGATGTACTCATTCTCGAGGACGACGACCCGCCAGTCCTGAGGTTCCGAGTTCTGCGCGTACCCGTCGATGCTGTGGTAGGGGTACAGGCGCGTGTCCTTGACCAGGATCGGAATCGGGTTGGGATCCGAGAACGGGTACGTCTCGAGCGTGCGCGTCTGCTCGGAAATGCGCGCCTGCGCGGCCGCATTCTGCGAGGGCGCGAACAGGCACAGTGCCGAAAACGCGACAAGAAGTCGTTGGTGCGTGGACATATGGGACACGGGTCGAGGCGAAGCGGTCGCGGGCGGACGATTCCCACCCGCACGGCACCTTACCGGAGCACGCTCCCGGGTGTCAATTCGTGCGGAGCCGAAGTCCCAACGGTAGACGCCGCCCCGGCTCGACCCCAACCGTGAGAAGTAGCGGAACGCTTCGGCAATCCGTTATTGGCTAGGTAGCCCTGAGGAACCGCTCAAGCGCTGCGGTAACAGGTCGAACATCAGGGTACATGGACTCTTCGCGCCCCCATTCTCGTATCGGGCGTCTGCCGGGACGTAGACTCTTCTCGAAGACGTTCCTGATCTTGATGGCCTGCACGCTACTGACAGCGGCGGGCGTACGAGTCGCGCACGCGCAGGAAACTCCAATCGGGGTCGCATCCGACCTGCTCGACGAGGCACTTCAACAGGCAGAGAACACGTCCGAGCCGCCGGCTAGCCGCTCTCCTGGGTCGCGAGTCCATCAATCGCGCGTACCTCGGAATTGATCGGCTTCGAAAGCTCGTTGTTATCGGACCCGGTTTCGGGTCTGTACAGCTGCTTGAGCCCCATATGTGAGTGACTCTCCACGAGACCGGGCATCACGCTCATCCCGGTAAAGTCGAGAACATCGGCACCCGGAGGTATGGCCAGGTCAGCTCCGACGGCGAGGATGCGGCCACCCTCCACGAGCATCACCCCCCGTTCGATGGGAGGGCTCGTCACAGGGTAGAGCGTGGCCCCGACCACCGCGACGACGCCGGAGGCCTGCGCCGTGCGCGGCGGAAGAGGGTGCTGCACCGCTTGTTGCGGGAGCGCCACAGCGAGGGCGAGCGTAGCGAGGCCGAGCATCGTCATCTTCTCCCAGAACCGACAGGGGAACAGCCGGTCAAGCTACGGCTACGCGCGACGTAGGCCAGTCAGCCTCGGCGCCAGACGCCCTTCGCATGACCACCTCCGTCCCCACCGCACGAGCCAACCGAGTTTGCCGGATACTGACCCTACCAATCCCGTTCTCGGTACTTCCACTCGAACGAGGGCTCGCATCACGGTCCACCCAGATCGGCTGCACACATCCCGTATCTTGGCCCGATCTTCAGGCCAACCCCAGCCGGTCACCGGTGGGCCTTGCGGCTCCGGTTCTGGGAGAGCAAGGTGCTTCCGCACGTGGTCTGACTCCCGGAGGTCAGGATGTCCCAAGGACGTTGTCGCGCGATCGCTCAGATCGCCTTGTTCATCGCCCTCGTGCCCGCAATGGCACCCCAGCCAGCGACGGCCCAGTCCAACTACGACCTGCCCATTCGAGAGCACGTCCTCGACAACGGACTCCGTCTGCTGGTGCTGGAGCGTCCAGGTGATCCACGGGTGGCCGCCAAGATCTTCACCGACATGGGCGCGATCCACGAGGTGCCCGGGCTACTGGGAGCGGCGCACTTCCAGGAACACATCATGTTCAAGGGATCGCCGACCCTCGGCACCGCGGACTGGGAGGCGGAGCGCCCGATCCGTGAACGGATCAAGGAGGTGGAAGCCGCGCTCATCGAGGAGAAGAATCGGGCGCGCAATACGATCCGGCAGCGGGGCGTGATGGACGACTTCCGGCGCGCCGCCAGCACGCCGCGCCTGGACGAGCTCGTCGCCGAGCTCGAGCAGCTCGAGCGCCGGGCCGCCGTGTACCGTGAGAGTGGTCCGATGAAGAAGTGGTACCAGGCCTACGGGGGTGTGGCCCTGTCGGCGACCACCGAGCAGGAATACATGAAGTTCGACATCAACCTTCCGGTCGAGCGGGTCGACCTGTTTCTGCGCGTCGAGGCGGACCGGATGTCGAACACCATATTCCGCGAGTTCGAGCAGGAACGGATGATCCTCGTCGAGCAGCGGCTCGGCGATCTCAACAATGCTTCGACCCCCTACTACGAGCAGATGAACGCGCTCGCCGGGCTCGTGCACCCCGTGTTCTGGCCCGAGGGCTATATGACCGACTTCGCGGAGTACACGCGCACGGGGCAGAGGCAGCTGTACGAGGAATACTTCGTCGTGAACAACACGACGCTCGTTTTCGTGGGCGGGGTCTCCTTGCAGGAGATGATCCCTCGGGTCGATCACTACTTCGGGTGGATGGAGCGCGCACCAGAACCCACACGTACACCGGCCGTAGAGCCACCGCCCGCGTCGGAGCGGCGGCTGATCTATCGGAACGACGAGATCGAGCCGCGCGTGGAGTTCCGCTATCAGATCCCTGCGGTGGGCCACCCTGACCGTCCCATCTTCGACGTGCTGGGTGAGGTCGCGGGCGATCTGTTGTCCGAGGCGCTCGGTCGCGCGGGAATCCCCGGGAGCGTCAACGTAAACACGCGCGTCGTGCACACGGTGCGGTTCGGAGTTCCAGGTACGATCAACTTCGAGGTCGTGGTGAGCGACCAGGGCCAGCTCGATGCTGCCGAAGCCGTCCTGGACGCATCAATCGAGTCGTTGATGACCGCGCTCGACCCGGATCGCGTCGCGCGCGCACAGAAGGTTCTGCGAACCGAGTGGCATCGTACGGCTCGGGATCCGAATGCGCTGGCGTTCGAGATCGGGCACTTCCAGACCATGGACCGATGGCAGACGCTACAGGGCTTCCTCGACGCACGGGACGGAGCAACGCCCGAGGACATCGCGCGTATCGCGAGGCTCTATTTCGTGCCCGACAACCGCTCGGTGGGTGTGGCCCGGTCGCGTACGTCCGGCCGGGTGGTCTCGGAGGAGGGGCCATGATGGCGCGCGCCGGGGTGCTGATTGCCACACTGAGTCTTGTCGCCTCGCCCGCTGCAGGCCAGGACTACACACATCCCAAGGCCATGGGGCTTCCGGCTCCGGGGTTCGAGCGCCCGGACCCCGATCGTCTGCGACTGGCCTTGGACAACGGTTTGGTCGTATACGTAGCCGAGGACGACCGTGCTCCCCTCGTGACCCTGACCGCCTTCGTGGCCGCCGGTTCGGGGCACGGAGAGCCTGGTGAGGCGGCGGTACTCGGCGAGGCGCTGCGCCGCGGACCCTCGTCGATGTCGGGCTCGGCTTTCCGCGAGGCGCTTTCCGACATGGCCGCCGCGTATTCGGTCGCCGTGGGACGTGAGGAGACCGAGATCACTCTGGACGTGCCGGCGGAGGATGCTTGGCGAGCGCTCGGGCTGCTTTCGGCGGTGCTACGGCAGCCGGCTTTCAGTGGGTCCGCGAGCGGCGGACCCGGCCGCACTTCCCAGGCTGAGGGAATCGACTGGGCGAGCTCGATCGCGGGCGCGATCGCCGCCTTCGACAGTCGGTTGTACGAGGGCCATGCTTTCGGGCGGAGCGCGACGGCTGCGCAGATGGAGGCGGTTAATGGCGGAGGCGCTCAGCGCTTCCATCGTAGCTACTTCGTTCCTTCCAACGTCACGTTGGCGGTCGCCGGCGACTTCGACGTGGCAGAGGCGCGACGTCGCACGACGAGCGCATTCTCGAGCTGGAACGGCGGAGACCGGCCCGACCCAGTGACGTTCCCGGCGGTGAGCACTTCCGTACCGCGCCGGGTGGTCACCGCGGAAGCGGCCAAGCTCCAGGGCTGGATCGTGATCGGGCACGAGCTGCCCGTCGTGCCCCGGGAAGAAAGGGCCGCGCTCGAGGTGATGGACTATATCCTGGGCGCGTACCATCTGGACTCGCGCCTCTTCCGCGAGTCGCGGGAGCTGCGCGGGCTCACGAACGACAACAGTTCGTTCCTGGAGCCCGGCTTGCGGGGTCCCGGCGCTTATACGTTTCGGACGTATGGCCGTCCTGAGACCGTGCGCCTCCTCGTCGAAGTGACCTTCCGTGAGCTCGACAAGATCCGGAGCAGCGAAGCGACCGGGGACGAGATCTTCGTCGCCAAGGGGGCGCTCGTAGACGGCATCTACGCATCCCGGTACGCGACGGGGATCGACGCAGCGGGGAGTTATGCGCGGGAGTGGCTTCGCGAGGGTAGCCATGACTGGTCGGCGAGCTATCCCGACCGGATCCGCGCCGTGACGCTCGAACAGGTTCAGGCGGCCGCTCGCTCGTACATCCACCCGGACCGCATGATCATTTCCGTGGTGGGGCCGCTCGAGGAGATCCGTGCTTCGCCGATGATCGAATCCGAGCCGCAGTTGAACGCATGGGGTCGCGTGGAGCGGGCCGACGCGGGAGGGCGCTGACGGTCACGTTCACACGGGACGCATAAGTGCTCCTTCACACGGGATGCATAAGCGCTCCTTCAGGGCGTGACGCCGGATCGAAGCTATGGCCTCCAGGGGTAGGGAGGCCGCTGGAGGTGCCAATCCGTCTCCTGCTGAAAGGACATCCCGAAGTCCAGCGCGGACTGATCGTCGAAGGGTGACGCGACGATCTGGAGGCAGAGCGGCAGCCCGTCCGGGTCGAATCCGCAGGGAACGTTGAGCCCCGGATGTCCGACGAGGTTCGCGATGTAGTTGAGGCGCGGTGTGCGCGCGTCCAGGTCGTCGGATGGTTCCCACTCGTTGCGCGCGGGAATCGGCCAGCCCTCGCTGACCTCCCGGAGCGCGGCTCCGTTCGGCCAGGTCGGCGCGATGACGGCGTCGTAGCGTGAGACGACCTCGTCAGCTTCCCGCGTGAGTCGGCTGCGGATGCGCTGAGCGGTGAGATAGTCCGCCGCGGGCATCATACGCCCCGCCATCCATCCCGCGGCACGGTCCTCGTTGAACGAGAACATTCCGGCGGCTCGTCCATCGTCGAACAGCCGCTTGAAGTTCGTGCCGCTCTCCACTGTGACGATCGTCGTGAAGAGCGCACCCGTCGGATAGAGCGGAAGCTCGATGTCCTCGACGACGACCCCCATACCCCGCCAGACATCGAGCGCCTCCTGAAAGACTTGCCGATTGTGATCGGACTGGGTCAGCTCGAACTCGGCCCGGTGCACACCCAAGCGCTTTCCGCGCATGCTTCCTGGCTCGGCACGAAAGCTGAAGGGGCGATCCGTGGACGAGTTGTCTCGCGCGTCGTATCCGACGATCTGCTCGAGGATGTAGCCACAGTCCTCGGCCGAGCGTCCCACCGGCCCGATCTTGTCGAGGCTCCATGAGAGCGCCATGCAGCCGTGGCGGCTGACGCGACTGAACGTGGGCCGGAGTCCTGATGCGCCGACGGCGGAGGACGGGAAGACGATCGAACCCCCGGTCTCGGTGCCGATCCCGAAGCCGATGAGCCCGGCTACGGTTGCAGCCACAGTACCGCTCGACGAGCCGAAGCTCGTGCGGTCCAGCTTCCAGGGATTCAGCGCGCTGCTCGTATTGCCACCGGCGAATTCCCCTAGCGACATCTTCGCCATGAGCACCGCACCGCTCTCTCGCAGCTTGTCGATCACCGCGGCGTTTCGTAAGGGCACGCGATCGCGGAAGATCCCCGAGCCCCACGTCGTGCGGATGCCGTCGGTATCGAGAAGGTCCTTCACCCCGTAGGGGACTCCGTGGAGGATGCTCCGCCGCCGCCCCGCTCGTAGCTCCGCATCGGCGCGCTCTGCGGACTCGAGCGCATGATCGCGCGCGATCGTGACCATCGTGGAGAGCTTCCCGTCGTGGTCGTTGCGCGGCTCGCTCGGCAGATCGAAGGGCGGAGGGTCGAGCTGCTCGGCGCGGTCGAGGTACATCCGCGTGAGGTCGACCGACGTGATCTCGCCTGTTACGAGCCGGTCCGCCAGCTCACGGACGGTGAGGAAGTGAAGGGCCTCCTGCACGGTCAGCCCCTTCGAAAGATGGTAAGCGGGTGCTCGTCGTCATCGAGCTCGAAGCTCCGGAGCTGCTCAGAGATCTGAATCGAGTTGGCGACTGCCCGTCGGAGTCGCTCGAACTCCTCGGCCTCGCCGTAGATGCCGCGCGGGCCCTGGGCGTCGAGCAGGATGCGCACGGTCTCGGCGGATACCTCACCGGTCTCCGCGACCTGTACGCATGCCTGCTGCCAAGCGAGGACTGCCGTGGCGGCCCCGGCACCGGCGAGCTTCGTGAACTGTCGTCGGTCTATCGTCATCGCTCCTCCCGTGAGGTTGGCGATGTTACAGCTCTCTCCCACCGGTCCGCAAACTTTGCCCGGGTGTCGAGCGCTCTCTACCTTCGCCGGCCCTCCCACCAACCTCACAGGCCCCGGGTGACGTGCGCGCCGTCCATCTACAAGACCTTCCCGAGTGGCTTCGAGAGGTGTTCGACGCGGCACTTACCGAGGCGGGCATCGAGACCGCATGGGCCGGAGCCTCACGAGACGATGAGTTGCCGGACATCGTGGCCGGTGCTGATGTGCTTCTCACGGCGAGGCGCCGGGTGGGTGCGCAGCTCATCGATGTCCCGGGACTCAAGCTCGTGCAGGTGCAGGGCAGAGCGCCGTGGGCGGTCGACTGGGCCGCAGCGCGGCATGCCGGCGTTCCGGTGTCCGTGCTGCCACACGGCGGTGCGATCGCGGTGGCTGAGCAGACGATGGCGCTCATGCTCGGCCTCTACCGGATGCTCGTCCCCGGCCATCAGGGCACGGTCGACGCGGCGTATCGCGAGAAGGAAGTCGAGCCGGTCCGGACGACCGAACGTGTCATCGCGTTCAACTGGCTGGGCTTCGACAATGTGCGACAGCTGAGGGGCAAGACGCTCGGGCTCGTGGGGCTGGGAGACATCGGTCTGGAGGTGTCGCGGAGGGCTCGGGCGTTCGACATGAACGTGTTGTATCACAAGCGCTTGGCCTTGTCGGCGGAATTCGAGCAGATGGCGGGTGTCCGTCATGCCGCCCTCGCTGAGCTCATGGGGGAGAGCGACGTGGTCAGCCTTCACGTTCCCCATACCGACGCTACCGAGGGCATGATCGACGCTGCTGCGCTCGCGTTGATGAAGTCCGACGCGATCCTCATCAACACGGCGCGCGGGGGGCTCGTGGACGAGACGGCCCTGGCCGAAGCGCTTCGCGGGGGACGTATCGCCGGCGCGGGGCTCGACGCGTTCGTCGAGGAGCCATTACCGGTCGGACATCCCCTAACGGACTGTCCCAACGTGCTGCTCTCGCCGCACGTGGGCGGAGGCACCGGTGGCGGACAGCGAGGGATGATTCGCAGTATCGTGGAGAACCTGCAACGCGTGGCCCGGGGGGACCCGGCGGTCGGGCTCGTCACGATGTCCACGCCGGAAGGACGGTTCGAGACGTGATTCAGGATCCGCTGCTCGTTCTCGCCTTCATGCTCGGTGTCGTCGCGTTCACGCGGTGGCTCGAAGAGCGCTTCGACTGGGTGAAGAAGATCAGCTCCGCCGTGGTGTGCACGCTTCTCGGCATCGCACTGGCGAATATGGGCGTGATCGCACACACCGGCCCGATGCACGACGCCGTCTTCACGTTCGCGATTCCGTACGCAATCGTATTGGTGATCATAGGCACCGACATGCGCGAGCTGACGAACGCCGGGCGCCCGATGCTGATCGCGTACGGCGCCGCGTGCTTCGGGAGCCTCGTCGGAGGGGTCGCCTCGGGAGCGATGATGGCCGCGTGGGTCGGTCCCGAGACGTGGAAACTGGCGGGGGCCTTCTCCGCCGCGTTCGCCGGTGGCGGCATGAACTTCGCGGCGGTGGGGCAGGGTCTCGAGATGGACGCGAGCACCTTCTCGGCGGCGGCGGTCGCCGATAACCTCTCGACCGTCCCCTACCTGCTCGCGCAGGTGGGGCTCTTCGGCATCCTGAGCGCAACCTTTCTGAGCCGTTCCGGCGTGGGGGCTAGCGCCTCAGAGGCCGTGGGCGAGGCCGACGAAGAGGCGATGCGACGGCGCTGGACGGACACGGAGCTGAACATCACCGACATCGCGATCCTCGGGGCCCTTCCGTTGCTCGCGCTCTGGACCGCTCGGCTGCTCAGCGGGTATCTGCCCGCGATTCCGGAGGTTCTGTGGCTCACGACGATGGCGCTCGTCGCCGCTCAGCTCCCCTGGGCTCGGAAGCTCAGGGGCGCGGAGGTCCTCTCGTACTTCGCGCTCCATATCTTCTTTATCGTGCTGGGTGCAGCGTCCGTACTGTCGGAAGTAGCGCAGGCGGGACTCCCGATCTTCAGCTTCATGATCGCGCTCCTGGTGATCCACGTGGTCGTCGCCTACGGCATCGGATGGTTCGCGCGGGTCGACCTCGCGACCGTATCGATCGCCAGCCAGGCCGCGATCGGAGGCCCGGGCTCGGCGCTCGCAATCGGCATGGCGATGAAGTGGCACAAGCTGGTCGCCCCGGCGGTCATCGTCGGAATCTTCGGTTACGCCCTCGGCAACTATCTGGGTTTCGCCTGTGCCTACATCGTGCGGTCCTTGGTGGGATGATCCTGGACGCTGCTGAGCTCGAATCGCTCGAGGGTGTCGACGCCCTGGTCACTGGGGCCAGCCGTGGCCTCGGGTTCGGAATTGCGCGCGCATTCGCCGCGGCCGGTACCCGTGTGTGGCTGGTCGCCGAGTTGGAGGATGAGCTCCACGCCGCGGCCGAGCAGATCAGTGAGCAGGGGGGGCAGGTCGAGACACGAGTCGTCGATCTCGCTGACCGAGAGCAACGCATGGCCTTGGCCGACGAGCTGTCCGCCGCGCCCCTCCGCGTGCTCGTCAACAATGCCGCGATCCTCGAGCGACAGGCGGTCGCGGATCTGGAGGCGGAGCACTGGGACCGGACGTTGGCCGTGAACCTGACCGCACCGGTGCTTCTGACGCGGGACCTGATGCCGGTCTTGAAGCGTGACGGCGGTTCGATCATCAACATCTCTTCGCGCGCCGGCGTCCTGGGCTTTTCAGACCAGGCGGCCTACTGCGCTTCGAAGTTCGGTATGGAAGCCTTCACCCGATGTCTGGCCCTGGAGCTCGATGGGACCCGGGTCAGCGTGAACACGGTCACGCCCGGACTCCCCATCAAGCCGACGTCATTGACGAATTCGGAGGCCGAGGACTCAGGCCCGGCCGACCGGAATGCCTGGAACGACCCGATCGAGCTCGCCCCCGCGTTTCGATTTCTCGCTGGGCTCCGAGGCGAGGTGCGTGGCTTCCGATTCGACGCGCTGACACTCTCGCGGGCGCTCGAGGAGATCGGCGTCGAAAGAGCGCTGGAGCGCATTCACACCTTGGCGGAGCACGTGCCGCGCGACTACGAGGTCACGTAACACATGAACGACGGCTCTATCGTATCGGCTGCGTTGTCCGCTCGGGCGCGCCTCGCTCGGGCGGCCAAGCCGGGATCGGGCTCGGTCGACGCATCTGGTGGTGGTAGGCCCGAGCCGGGCCTCATTGAGTCGCTTCGGCATCACCTGCATGCCGGCGAGACGCACTATCCCGTCCGGCCCGGCATGATCGAGCTTCGGGAGCGAATCGCTGCGCGCCTCATCAACTTGGGCCTTCCGGATCACGGGGCCGAAGGGGTCCTGATCACCGCGAGTGAAGGAGAGGCCCTCTTCGTCACGCTCCTCGCATTGGAGGTCTTCCCGGGAGGCTCGCTGAGGGGCACCGGCGAGAGTCGGCACAGCGCGCTGCTCGATTGGCTGGAGATATCCGTCCAGCCGGATTCCGACGCGACGGAGCACGAGCTCCGCTACCACGACCCCCGATCGAATGTGACCATCCAAGTCCTCGGGGATGCCCTGTTCAAGGAGGCCCCGAGCCTCGGCGACCCCGACGACATTCTGCTCGGTACGCTGGATGCCGTCCACGGGATGGCGCCGTTCACCCTCGGTTTCGTGGCGGCCACGCCGGAGACGGTGACCAAGATCACGAAGTGGAAGCAAGCTTCGTCGATTTGCGCGCCAGGGCCCTCGCAGCGCGCTGCGCTTTGGGCGCTTGGGGTACGACCGTGAAGAAGGAGCCGGCAGGTGCGAGTGCCGTCCGATCCGGCGAAAAGGCGACGTCGCTCCGCTACAGCCTCATGGATCTCGCGCGCACACGGGGTGACATCATCTCCCTCGGACGCGGAGATCCGGACCTCCACACGCCCGCGCCGATCATTGATGGGGCCCTCGAGCGCTTCACGCGAACCGAAGTTGGTGATGTCGGGGCGGACGACCGACTTCGGGGCCTCTCTGAATTGCGCCGAGGCATCGCGGACCGCCTGCGGCGGGAGAGGGCAGTCGACGTCGATCCCGAATCCGAGATCGTGATCACGAACGGCGCTCAGGAAGGACTCTTCCTCGCCATGCTCGTGCTGATCGACCCCGGCGATCGCGTCGTATGCCCGGATCCCCGATATACGTCGTACGACCAGGCCATCGGTGCAGCCGGTGGTGCGATCGTCACGATCCCCACCGGGGGGGATGAGCCGTTCGAGCTGTCCGCCACGTCGGTGCGGGAGTACGGTGCGGACGCGAAGCTGCTCGTCTTCGTCAATCCGTCCAACCCGACTGGCGCTCGCGTTGCGGCGGACGGTGTCCGCGAGCTCGTTGAGGTCGCGGCCGAAATGGACCTGCTCGTGCTCTCCGACGAGATCTACGAGGACGTCGTCTTCGACGGTCGGCCCTCTCTCTCGTTCCTCGCCGTGGAAGGAGCCCGCGAGCGCTCGGTCCTGCTGTCGGGGTTTTCGAAGTCCTATGCGATGACCGGCTTTCGCGTCGGATACCTGGTCGGCCCCCCGGACTTCACTGGTGCTGTCGCGGCGATAAAGGCGACCACGTCGGGCGCGTGCCCGGTCTTCTCCCAGCTCGCCGCGCTTGCCGCGCTCGAGGTCGAAGAGGACCCGCGGCCGCGGTATCTCGCGATTTACGAAGGGCGCCGACGAGCCCTGCTCGACGGCTTCGACGAGCTGGCGATTCCCTACGGTCCGCATGGCGGAGGCCTCTTCGTATGGGCGGACGTGAGCAGGTTCGGAATCGGCGCTGAGGCGTTCTGCTACCGACTGCTCGAGGAGACCGGCGTCCTCATGTTTCCGGGCAACTCGTTCGGCGATCGATGGCAGAACTGGGTACGGGTCTCGCTGCTGGCCCCGGAGGAGAGCGTGACTGCAGCGATCGGGCGCATTCAGGGCTTCGTGGCGGGTCTGGAGCAGTCGTGAGCGAGCTTTTGATTCAGGGTGGCACCGTCGTCACGGCCGACTCGATGGGGGACGCGGACGTTCTCACCAGGGACGGAAGCGTCGTCGAGATCGGCTCGGGCCTGACCACGGACGGACGGGTGATCGACGCCGCCGGGCATTGGGTCATGCCCGGCGGTATCGACACGCATACGCATTTGGCCCACCCGATCGGTAGGCTCGGCGTCACGACGGCCGACGACTTCTATACCGGGACCGTGGCGGGGGCCTTCGGTGGCGTCACGACGATTCTCGACTTCGGGCTTCAGGGGAAGGGCGAGTCATTGTCCTTCGCCCGCGACCGGCGGCTCGCGGAGATTCACCCGGACGCCGTCATCGACTATGGCTTCCACATGATCGTCACGGACGTGAACGATTCGATCATCGAGGAGATGGCTGGTCTCGTCAGGGCGGGCTTCCCGTCTTTCAAGGTCTATATGACCTACGGGGACAAGAAGATCAGTGACGAACACCTGATCCTCCTGCTCGAAGCCGCCGCGGAGCACGGCGGACTGATCTACGCGCACTGCGAGAACGACTGCGCGGTCACGCACCTGATCGAGCGCCACCTGGCGCGTGGGGACACCGCCCCGGCCTTCCATGCGACGAGCCGTCCTCCGGAGGTCGAGGCTGAGGCGACCAATCGCGCGATCATGCTCGCGGAGGTCGCGGGTGCCGCCATCTGCATCGCGCACGTGACGTCCTCCGGTGCGGCGAAGCACGTCGCCGACGCCCGGGAGCGGGGAGCGTGGGTCGTTGCGGAGACGTGTCCGCAGTACCTCGTGCTCGACGATTCCGTCTACGATCCGAGCGCGGGTTGCGAGGTGGCGAAGTTCGTCTGCAGTCCCCCGATGCGCGCACCCATGCACCGCGACGCTCTTTGGGAGGCGCTCGCCCGAGGGTCGATTCAACAGGTCTCATCGGACCACGCACCGTTCAGGTTCGAGGGTCAGAAGACAGCCGGGTGCGACGACTTCACGAAGATTCCGAACGGACTGCCCGGCATCGAGACTCGACTGCCCATTCTTTTCACGGAGGGCGTGTCGAAGGGTCGCATCTCGCCGGAGCGTTTCGTCGAGCTCACCTCGACTGGGCCTGCACGCATCTTCGGCATGCATCCCCGGAAGGGTACGGTCGAACCGGGTGCCGACGCCGACCTCATCGTCGTCGATCCGGAGCGCGAGGTAACCGTGGGAGTAGCGATGCTGCATTCAGACATCGATTACACTCCGTACGACGGAAGGGTATTGCGAGGCTTTCCGGAATGGACCATCTCTCGCGGCGAGGTCGTCGTCTCGGAGGGAGAATTGCTCGCTGAGCGGGGGAGGGGACGCCTTGTCGAGCGCGGGCGAATCGAGCCCGGCGCCTTGCCGTGAGGCGTGGTTACCACCCCGCCTGAGGCTCGCCCCCCCTAGGGCGCCTACGAACCCCGAACGAGGTCGTCACGCACTTCGTCGATGATGCCATAGAAGCAGCACCACTCGCCCTCGAGAACGGCCGGACGCGAGCGGAGGCCGAAGACGATGCCGTCCTCGGGTGCTACGACCTCGCCCGCAACGTCTCCGTAGAGGTCGTACACACGGCCGAGCACCGTGCCCCTCGATAGCGGTTGCTCGAATACCACGTCGGGGCTGCCCACCCACATCCCCGACGCAGGAGCCAGGAGGGCCTGTTGGTGACCCATACGCCACTCGGGCGCATAGCCGGCATCGCCTTCGATCATAGCGTAGTGCCGCATCACGTTGAGGTAGCCGTCGGCGAGATCGTTCGCGACCGCATGGAAGTCGCTCGTGAGCGTACGGCAATTGCCGCCGAGCTCGACGGTAATGCCGCTCTTCCCGAGCTCGGCCATCTTCGAGGCCGGGTTGTTACCACCGACGCCACTGCGGAAAACGAGATCCCACGGGGGGCCCATCGCCGCAGCGAGCTCGAGGCTCGATGGATTGTCTGCCGCGAAGATCATGTGGGCTAGGTAGGAGTGCTCCCCCCCGGAGTGAATCGCGATCTGGAGGTCGCACGCGTCCTTCATCGCAACCCAGTGCGCCCAAGCAGCACGTTCGGTTGGGTATCCGTCGGCGCCACCAGGGTAGAGCCGGTTCATGTCGTAGGAGAAGGTGTCGAGTGGGTCCCCACGCTTTCCCGCTTCGAATGCGGGAACGTTCATCGCGGGAACGCCCACGACCGTGCCAGCGACCTTCGCGGGGTCGAGCTGCGCGAACAGCCGGAAGATTGAGAAGGCCCCCTCCGGCTCGTCGCCGTGCGTGGCGCCGTTGATCCACAGTGACGGCCCTGCCTCGGCGCCGTGGCATACCAGCACTGGGATCTCGCGGACGCGTCCGTCCGCGCCACGCCCGGTCTCGATGGCTCCGCGTGCGGTATTGCCGGCGTCGGCGCGGGCCGATCCCACCACAAAGATGTCTCTCATGCTCGCTCGGTTTTGTTCGTGTGATTTAGACGGTTTCAACCGCCTTCTAGTCGACGGGCTCGAGGCTGAAGGGCACACCGATCTCGGAGGCAAGAGCCTGGAGCTCCTCGAAGTTCGCCCGCTCGACTGGAATCCCGTGTAGCCGGCGCTCGTGCGCGAGTCGTTGCTCGGCCTCGCCAGGAAGTTGAACCGGCCTGGCGGGATCGATCGGCGGCGCCGCCAGGACGTCTTCGAGGAGTCGCTCCAGCCGCTCGCCGAAGGTAGCTCGATCCATGAACGCCTCTGGATCGATCGCGATCATCGTGTGCGCGACGTCGAAGTTCGTGTCGTCCCGGAAGACGTCGACGCCGAACAGTGATCCGGTCAGCACCCCGGTCAGCACATCAGTGATGAGACTGAGCCCATATCCCTTGTACGCCCCAATCGGAAGCAGCGGGCCGTCCATGGCCTCGTTCGGGTGCGTCGTGCTCCGGCCTTCGGGAGTCAGGGCCCAGGAGTCCGGCATAGCGAGGCCCTCTCGCTGAAGCCATCGCATCATGCCCTTGCCGGACATGCTGAGGGCCATGTCGAGGACGATCGGCGCGTGCCCTCCCGAGCGAGGTACGCTCATGCCCCATGGATTCGTGCCGAGCACGGGCCTGGCCGAGCCCCAAGGGGCCATTTCCGCGCCCGCGTTCGTCATCACGACGCCGAGCAAGCCGGCGTCGGCCGCCTGTTTCGCGTGATAGCCTGCGATGCCGAAATGATTGCTGTGCTGGACGCCGACCATCGCGATTCCCGTTTGTCGTGCTTTCTCGATCGCCTTGTCCATGGCCATTTGGGACGAGACGTAACCGAGACCCTTGGCCGCGTCGAGAAGCGCCGTCGACGTGCGTTCGGTGACCCATCGCATGGGCGCGTTCGGGACGATGCCTCCGTTTCGCATTCGTCGAGCGTAGCGGAACAGTTTCCTCAGGCCCTGGCCCTGCCCGGGGTGCCACCAGAGGCAAGCGGTGACGATCCCGTCCGCGTTGATGCGCGCCTCCCTCTCGGTCGCACCAAGCCCGCCCAGCACCTGCTCGACGAACGTGCGCACGGAGGGCTCCGTGACACGGACGATGGCGAGTTTGTCCCTCAGTTCGTACACGACGTTGCGATCTCGGCTTCAGGTGTGGGTGGGGAGCGTCGGTGTGCGCGGGTCCAACTCGTCGGATGGTTCGGCCCGGGCGGCCTGGTCGGGGAAGGTCCAGCTGTCGTTGTGCGGTTGGATCAACTCGACGGTCATTCCCGGCAGCTCATCAGGATATACGAAGGCCTCTAGGCCGTCGTTCGCGTCGAAGACGGTATCCTCGAAGAACGAAACGCCGTCGTCGCGAAAGCGGGCGACATCGTGTTGCACGTCTCGACTGCGGATCGCGATATGGTCGAGGCCTTCGCCCCGGCTGTCGAGGAATCTGTTCACACGCGACTCGGGGTCCCAATTCTGCACGAGGTGGAGCCAGCACTGGTTGGGGAAGAGGATGCGCGCGTCGAGCTGCTTGCCCTTTCCCTGGTCGTCCCGGAAGTCTTGCGCCTGTAAGGCGAAGAGCCGCTCGAACTTGGCGCAGGCATCTTGCAGGTCCTCGACCACCAAGCCGATGTGCTGCAGGCGCACGAGCTCCATCGTCGAGCTGATCGGCCGGCCGACCTGCTCGGGCGGGTAGAACCAGCTCCGGTCGTGTGACTGGATGAGCTCGACGGTCAGGCCCGGCAGCTGGTCGGGGAAAACGAAAGCCTCGTAGCCGTCGTTCGCATCCAGGATTCGGTCCTCCCAGATGGGCACGCCGATCTCACGGAGGTGCGCGACGTCCGCTTCGATGTCGTCGGTTTCGAGAGCGATGTGCTCGAGGCCTTCGCCCTTCTCCTCGAGAAAGCGGAAAACACGGGACTCCGGGTTCCAGTTCTGAACCAGGTGCAGCCAGCACTCGTTGCCGAGAAGGACGCGCGCGTCGAGCTGCATGCCCCGGCCCTGATCATCCCTGAAATCACGGGCTTTCAGGCCGAGCGTCCGCTCGAAATGTGCGCACGCAGCCTCCAGGTCGCGCACGACGACGCCGATGTGTTGAATGCGGAGAATCGCCATGTGTGATCGGGTAGTCCGCCGATGCGAGTATACGCTCTCTAATGAATCAGATAGAAGCTCGTCTGCCGCCCATCGACCCAATGCCAGCCGTCGTCGAGTAGCGCAGCGTCCTCCTCAAGCGCGAAACGCACCTCCTGGCCGTCCCACTCGGGAACGGCGTAGCGGGCGTTCAGCTCGATCGAGTGCCAGGTATTCGGTCGCAGCACATAATCCCCGCGGACCGGCACGCCGTCCTGGTAGTCGGTCATACCGATCGGAGTACCGGCTCCGTGGCCGTGATAACCGATCGGGTGGCAATAGATGGTCGGGTCGATGCCCTCCTGGCGCGCCTGCGCGAGCGCCCCGGCCAGCGCCTCATTCCCGGTCGCGCCTGCCGGCCCGTGCATCATGGTCAGATCCTGCAGGCGGTTCGCCTGCCGAAGTCCCTCCTTCAGACCCTCCGGAGCGTCGGTCTCTCCGGGCCGCAGCACGTACGCGTTGTGCTGCGTGTCCGTGGAGAAGCCGATGCCGATGAGCCCGAAGTCCGTGTGCAGCATGTCACCGCGCTCGATCACGCTGCCATGCGGGCCAGCCTGTGGAAGGCCACCCCGGCGCTGGACGTTGACCGAGGGGTGGAACCACGCGCCGAGCCCCATTTCCGCGACGCGCTGTCGCATCCACCAGGCGACGTCCTGGTTGGTGGTGACGCCTGGCACGATCACCTGGTTCGAGAACGCTTCGGCGATCACCTGGTGCGCGAGGCGCATGACGCCCCGGTACTGGTCCGTCTCCTTCGGCAGCTTCGCTTCGAGCCACCCCACCGCAAGCATCTCCGCGGACGCGAGCCGCTCCGTATACCTCGCACCCAGAGCATCGGTCAGTCGTAGATACTCGTTGTGCGTGAGCCCATCGGCGTGGTTCCATCGGTCCGAGACGTTGATACCGATGCGCTGGGGATCCCGCTCCTCGATGAGACGTCGCAGGCCCACGTACTGGGAGTCGTTGTGCGTGCGATACACATCGAAGGCTCCCTGGTAGTCGGACCGCCCGACGCTGATGCGCTCGACGCCCCGCTCGGGTCCGAGGTCGTGGAACATCAGGATCGTCCGGCGGCGCGACGAGTACGTCGTGATCGGGGCCATCGACCGAAATACAGGATCCGAGTTGTACTCGCGCGTGATCACGAGCCACATGTCGAACCCCTCTCGGCGCATCAGCTCGGGCAGCAGCGTTTCGAAGCGCTCTTGGATGCGCTCCTTGATGAGCGGATCCTCTTGCCGGTGGGTGAGCACCGCATTTTGGGGCTGCATCTGCTCGGCGCGCGGGAGTTGAGCCACGAGTGGCGTCGTGGTCAGGAGCGCGGCGAGCGCCAGACGGGCTGGATGGGCGCAGATCATAGACGATCTCCGGAGACGAGTCTGCTACGTCCGATCAATCGAGACGGACACCGTGGGCGACGCAAGACGCGTGGCCGTTCGACGGAAAGTAACGCCGGCGATGGGCATGCCGATCGCGTTAACTCTTGGCCAATGTGGCGCGGCGACTGGAGGCATCAGGTGCCAGGGAATCCGAGACGGCGGCAGCCATGACTGCTGGGACGACGTATCGGCGCATGACGCGGTCTCGGCGCATGACGCGACTCCTTGGCTAGGTTCTCGAGCGAGGATCGTACGTCGCTCGTCGCGTCCCTACCACATCGCACCTTGCCACCCCAGGGCAGAGTCGAGCATATTCGCCCACCATGGCCGCCCGCGAACCAAGAAGGTCTCACTTGCTGCCACGCATCGGTATCAGTCTGCTCGGGCTGGCCTTTCTGGCGCTAGCCTCGATGAATGGCATCGTGGCCCAGGAGCCTTACGACATCGCGATCATCGGGGGGCACGTCATCGATCCCGAGACCGGCCTGGACGCGGTGAGGAGCATCGGTATCCGGGGGGACCTCATCGCGGTGGTGTCGGAGGAGGGGCTCGATGCCGCGACCGTCATCGATGCTCGAGGGCTCGTGGTCGCTCCGGGGTTCATCGACATTCTCGCGTCCCCTCCGAGGGCCGACGAAGGGGCTGTCTTCAAGATCTTCGATGGTGTCACCAGTGTGGTATCCATGCACGGCGGCCCCGTGGGTACGGCGGAGTGGTATGAGGAGCGGGGCCGGTCCGGCTCCTTCCACCACTACGGCACCACGGTGGGGCACGGGCCCCTCCGCGTCGCCGCGGGAGCGACCGACCCCTACGCGGCAGCCACCCCCTCGCAACTTGACTCCATGATCGAGCTGGCCCGCAGGGCTCTGACCGAGGGGGCGGTCGGGATCGGCTTCGGGGTCGCCTATGTTCCGGGTGCCTCCCGCCTGGAGGTTCTGCGCCTCTTCGAGCTCGCCGCTGCCGAGGGGGTTCCCTGCCATCTCCATATCCGTCACTTCGGTCCGGTACCGCCCTCCAACAGCAGCCTGGATGCCGTGGAGGAGGTCATCGCGGCGGCGGCCGTCACCGGCGCGTCGGCGCAGATCGTGCACATAGGGAGCATGGTGGCAGACCCTGCGGACATGGCGGCGGCGCTCTGGATGATCGAAGGCGCTCGGAGTCGTGGCATCGACGTCATGGCCGACGTCTACCCGTATACCGCCGCCTCGACGGGGCTCGGCACCACGACCTTCGATGACGGCTGGCAGCAGCGGTTCGGAGGCATCGACTACGATGACTTGGAGCTGGTGTCCAACGGAGAGCGTCTGACCGCCGAGCGTTTCAACACGTTCCGCGCCCAGGGCGGAGCACCGGTGGTCATCCACTACATCCCCGAGGTGACGATTCGGGCCGCGCTAGCCCATCCCCTGGTCATGGTGGCGAGCGACGGAGTGATCCAGAATGGCAGAGGTCACCCGAGAGGAGCGGGCACCTTCGCGCGGGTGCTCGGGAAGTACGTGCGAGAGTCGAGCGTGATCGAGCTTACTGAGGCGATCGAGAAGATGACCCTCATGCCCGCGTTACGGCTCGAAGCATCCGTGGACGGCATGAAGCGAAAGGGGCGGCTTCAGCGGGGTTCTGACGCCGACATCGTCGTGTTCGATCCGGAGACGGTCGGCGATCGGGCCACGTTCGCGGATCCCGCTCAGCGCTCAGTCGGCATGCGTTGGGTCCTGGTGGGCGGGCAGGTCGTGATCTCGGACGGAGAGCTGCGGGACGGCGCGAGACCTGGTCGGCCGATTCGGCACGATCGCTGAGTCCGGGCTAGTGGGATGTCGAGGGCGTCGATCGTCCGTCAGGCATCCGCTTTGAGCCTCGCGAAGAGCTCGTTGGGAAAGAGCACGTTTCCCCTGGAGGCGAAGAGTTCAATCCGTACCCCCTCTGCGACGTATGCGACGCCGTTCGACTCGACCCCGTCGAAGTGGGTACGCTCATAAAGCGACGCGTCCGTGAATCGCGCCGTGTAGACGTATCCGATCTCGTGCTCGCCTATGCCGTTGTGGACGAAGGCGCATTCGAATACGCCGAGCAGCGCCGGGCCCTCGAGCTCCACCCCGAGCTTCTCCCTCACCCCTCTTCGGATGGCGTCGAGTGAGTGCTCACCCTACTCGATGCCACCTCCTGGGGGGATGAAGAAGCCCTCGTCCGTCACACGGATAGGCGATTCAACCGCGGTATGGACGCGGGAAGGGTGGTGGGTAGGGGAGTGCGATGGGCTCGGGAGCGGGGTCAGGCGAGTCGGACTGCAAGCCGTTGCCGCGCCCCCGCGCGTGGGTGAGGCTCGGGACGTGGGGATGTCGCGACGGGCGGGTCGAGGTGGCCGATAGCTCAGCTTGTGCGGGTAGACAGCGGGGGGCAGACCCTCAGTCGTCGGACTCG
>Ga0209445_1000133_pt1 | contig 39808 bp, 46 predicted proteins | sample MarorgKNORR_S2LV_4_FD_188223 | JGI IMG/M metagenome (GOLD analysis project Ga0209445, IMG submission 188223) | Marine microbial communities from the Southern Atlantic Ocean, analyzing organic carbon cycling - NADW_A/KNORR_S2/LV (SPAdes) (version 2) | ecosystem: Environmental > Aquatic > Marine >... | reverse complement strand
CGCGTGTCTACCAGTTCCACCACCTCGGCCCAGCCGTGCGCGCCGGTATTATATCACCTCTTAGGCATGGCGGCACCCATATTCAAGCCTGGAGACCAACGCGTCTTACACGGTCAACAGCTAGGTGAACCAACCTCTATAATAGTCGCATGTCCCGGAAACCAGGCAGAAAGCAGGTAAGCCTCAGGGTCTTTGACAATGAGCCCACGGCCCGAATGGCGGAGCAACGCCTCCAGATGGAGGGTATACCCTGTCTCATACGCTCGCTACTCGGCGGCCCCGGCCTCTGGGGAACGGCCTATAACCTGCCCCACGAACTGCTGGTTTACGAGGGCGACGAGTCTTGCGCCCGTGAGGTCCTGCAGTATGTGCCCCAGGAGATGATAGAGCGGGAGCAAGAAAGCGAAAGGCCTTCACCGCTCATGCCCCAATGGATGGTAACCGCAACCATCGTTGCCATCGTCGCATTCATCGCTTTGACTGTGGTGATCGCGAACCGGGCCGTCCGTTAGCCGCATCACATAGATGCCCCTCACGCGACCGGCGATCTGCCGAAGCCGCCAGGGGTGGAATCTAACATTTTTAGGCGTTCTCAATGCAGAAATTATCCCTCGCACCAGTGGGCGCCATCACCTTCGACATGTACGGCACATTGCTGAACCTGGTCGCCGGCTTCGCTTCCGGTTTCGACGAATTTCTAAAGGCCAGGGGATATCTCGATAGCGCTGATGACGTGATCCAGGCCTGGGAGACCACCTACCTTCACGAGAGCAACGTGGATTCCCTGCTGAACCGGCCGCGCACCTTATTTGAGGCTGTTCGCCGCGTGACTCTCAGCCAACTTTTCCACAAGCTGAAGATATCCCATACCAAAAACGACATCGAGCAACTGGTTACCACCAAGGCTACGCCTACCCTGTTTTCAGACGTCAAGGAACACCTGGCCCGGCTACAAAGCCTCGGTAAATTCCGGATGTCGGTTTTGTCCAACGGAGACCTGGCATCTCTGGGCCGTGCCGTGACCGGACTGGGTATCCCCGTGGACGAGGCCATCTCCGCTGAGCAGGCCGGCTACTATAAACCCCACGCCGGGGTGTACGAGCATACGATCAAAGAGTTGGGTCTGCCTGGCGAGCAGATACTTCACGTCGTGGCACACGCCTGGGACATTCGCGGCGCCAGGCAGGCCGGCATGGCCGGGGCCTACATCAACCGGTACGATATCCCCTACGTCGACGCCGACGGCTCCCAGGCGGACCTGGAAGTGCCCGGCCTGGCTGAACTGGCCGACCAAATGACGCAGGCTTAGAAACCAGTAAACGACCCCGGACGGCTGGGTTGGTGGGCGGGAGCCCAATGTGAGGAGGAAGCAGTGTCTACAAGGTTCGGCATCGAAATGGTTATGGAGCCCGCGTTCACCGCAAGGGTCTACCGCACCCGGAACATTGTCTGCGGGCAGTACGCATCCTGGGCTGCCGAGATGCACATGCTGCGTATGAGCGTGGTCAGCTATTTCCAGTGCTCAGACTCGGTGCTGGACCACTTGGCCCGCGGCGTCGGCCGCTTGGCTGACGAGAGCCGGCAGCGCAGTCCCCGTTTTTCCATCAATTGCCTCGGTGTGGGCAGCGGACGAAATTGCGATGCTGCCAACAGAGAGCGCAACAACGTTTTTCTGGAATTTCAACAGACCGACGCCAATCACCCTCTGAGCATACTCCAACGCGACGCCGTGACCATGGTGGGCGACCTACCCGGCGCGGACCTGCCAACGGAAAAAGGCGAGTTCCACCCCAAGATCAATCTCATTGAGTACGCCGACCTGCCACCTGCGGTCCTGGCCGACGCCACCGACTTCGCCAAAGGCGTGGCTATAGACGTGGGCGTTCCATCGGTGGCCCGCGCCTGGAGACTGTCGTTGCTGCGCTACCAGTCGGAAGGCGCAGGCGACGAATGGAGCCACGGCAGCTGGGCGTCCGACGTCCGCTGGGAGAACTTGTCTAGCTACGTTCTGTAGGGATTACGGGGCGGCCAAAATCCTCCTTTGTCAAAGGGGGACCGAGGGGATTTCCGTACTTCGCTGGAAGTCGTTCAAACCCTGGAGTATCATGCTCTCAGTCTGCGGGTCCGGGCCTTAAATACCCTTGTTTTGAGAGGAGACCAGGTGATGAAAACAACTACCAAGCTACGCCAGATGATCAATTCGGATAGCCTGACGGTGGCGCCCTTCGTGCTCAACGCCTTCCACGCCAAGATCGCCGAGTCGGTGGGTTTTCGGGCCGTTTACATGACCGGCGCTGGCACCTCCGCCGAGCGAGGCTTCCCCGACGTGGGGCTGCTGACCATGACCGAGATGGTCTCCAACGCCAAATACATCGCCGGAGCGGTGGACATCCCCGTGATCTGTGACGCTGACACCGGCTACGGCAACCCCCTGAACGTCCAGCGGACCATCCGAGAGTACGAGGCGGCCGGGGTAGCCGGCGTCCATATCGAAGACCAGTTGTTCCCCAAGAAATGCGGCTTCTTCGCCGGCAAGCAGGTCATTCCCCAAGAAGAAGCGGTGCAGAAGATCAAGGCCGCACTGGACGCGCGGTCCGACCCTGATTTCGTGGTAATCGCCCGTTGCGACGCCTACGCCGTCACCGGCTGGGACGACACCATCAAGCGCTCACACGCCTACATCGACGCCGGCGCGGACCTCGTCTTCGTCGACGGAATCAAGAGCCGTGAGGACATCGAGAACTACGCCAGGGACATGGTCAGCCTGCCCCGGATGTACAACGGAGACCTGGCCAACACCAAAGAGATGGACGCCCTCGGCTACAAAGTAATGATTTGTGGCAGCACCATCTGGCTGATCTACAAGCAACTCAAGGATTCCTTCACCGAACTCATGGAAGAAGGTGCGGTCAACCCGGACCGCTACGGCACCCGCTGGGACGTGGCCGGGCTATTGGGCCTGGATGACGTCTATGAGCTGGAGCAGAAGTACGGAGTGACCGAGGCGCCGGTGGCTTAGAGCAGATTTGTGAGCCCGGTGGACGTCGCTTAAGAATCTACACGCAGGAGACAGGAATGCCACGTTATCTGGCCCGGGGTAGCTAGACTCATCAGGGGTTATCCGGCTTGGTGTCCAGCCCCGAAGACCGATCCGGCGTGATTAAAGCGCTGGCCGAGGGAGTGGGTGGGCAAATCATCTCCTTCGACTACTGCTTCGGCGAGTTTGATTTTGTCGGTGTCTTTGAGTTTCCTGATAACACCACAATGGCGAGCCTGGTGATGGCGGTTGGCAGCACAGGTTCGGTAACCAACCTGCGCACCACTGTGTTGATCCCTGTCGGCGATGGGTTCGCCGCCGCTCAGAGGGCCAAAGAGATGACCTACAGGCCGCCCGGGCAGTAGAAAATCCCTAGCCTTGGCTGGAATGGCGGAACCCCATAGGGGAGGGTTTCCGACTCGCCCGGCAATCATAAACGACAGTGGCGTCGCGCCGGATCGACGGAATACCACTACCCGTCGTCCCGGCCAAAGCCGGGACCCACTGATTCAGCCAACCTGGGCATTGCATCAACATCCTCGCGGCATGACTGTGGGGGCTTAGTGGATTCCCCTTCCGCGGAAGGGCGCCCAGCCACTTTCACGACATGTCATTCTGAGCCAGCTGTCCTTCCTGGGAAGGATAGAATCTGCCAAGTGACACCGGGCCGGAGAGAATACAGCATCGGCGGGATGGCAGGTAAGCTGGAATTGGCAGATCCTTCGGTTCACTCAGGATGACAAAATAGTGTGACGGCGGCGTCCAAGAACTTAGCCGTGCCACTGCCGCCTAATCTGGGATCAGAGTCATGACTTCTCTGGAGAAACGCTCCATATTCTCCTGGAGCTCGGGAACCGTTGCGCCCTGGAAGTTGATGATGAAGTTGGAGACGCCCAGGTCTTGGTACTGACGCAGGTCGGCGGCGATCTGCTCTGGCCTACCGTGCATCATCTCGCGGGAGCTGCCGGCCGAATCATCGAAGACCACCCCGGTGCTAAATGTGAGCGACACCGCATCCTCGGGCCGTCCTGCTTCCACGGTCAGCTTGCGTAGCCGCGCGATCTTGCCGCCCAGTTCTTCCGGATCCAGGATGGCTGGGGGCCGCAGTCCTATCGGCATCCAGCCGTCGCCGTACTTGGCGGCCCGGCGGATGGCGGGGCCGGTGTGTCCGCCGATCCAGATGGGCGGATGGGGTTTCTGCGCCGGCTTGGGCTCGAACCCGCTATCGGAGATCTGGTAGTACTTCCCGTTGAATGATGGGCTCTCCTTGGTCCAGAGCTCCTTGTAGAGCTGGAGGTACTCGTCGGTGACCGCACCTCGTTCTTTGTAGGTGTCCAGCCCCATAGCCTGGAACTCTTCTTCCATCCAGCCCACGCCCGCGCCCAAGATGACCCGGCCGCCGGACAGCACGTCCAGCGTTGAAAGTATCTTGGCCGTGAGGACCGGGTTGCGGTAGGGAATGATCAACACGTGGGTGCCCAAGCGCACCCGCTGGGTGCAGCCGGCGATGAAGTTCAGGGCCGCCAGCGGTTCGTAGTACGGCTCGTCCGGCCGGAAAGTGGCGACGCCGTCGGCGGCGTACGGGTAGAAGGAATCGACTTTCTTGGGCAGAATTATGTGGTCGCTAACCCAAACGTGGTCGTAGCCCAAGTCTTCGGCCCGTTGGGCCACGCTGCGGAGTTGTTCCGGGCCCGCCATCTCGCCGCGGCTGGGCAATGAGGTTCCGAAAGTGACTGGCATCTAGCTCCTCCAGGTTCTGCCTGAGTCCAAGTTGGGGCCAGTGTAGCAGACCACGGGAGCGGAGACACCGGAAAAATTTAGTTACGCTCCCTCTTGATTACGTAGGTGCCGCCGATGTAGTCGTGCCATCCCCGTTTCTTGGGGTCCCAAAGCACCCACAGGAACCCAATGAACATGATCAGGAAGACAATCACCTTCCCAAGCACCTCACGCAGGAGAATCTGCTTCAACGACGGTTGGTGGTCGTCGGCGTCGACAACCTGGAGGCCCAGCAACATCTTGCCGGGAGTTTGTCCCAGCTTGTAGGTGAAGATCGTATGGTAGCTAACGAAGAGCAAGGGGAATACTCCGGGGACATCGATAACCAGAGTGATGAGCAGGCTGGCAATGATCGGGGCGACGACATCGATCACGGCCGCACCCAGGCGGGTCATGAAGCCGACGTATTTAGAATCGCCATGTACGCCCGCATGCTCGGCGCCGCAATTGGGACAGAATCCCACCCCTCGACGGAGGCGCGCCCCGCAATGTTCACAGGGAAAAGTGCCGGCCGGCTGGGCCCACGGTCCATCAGGCCGGCTGGGGAGTTTGTCACCGATATGCTCTGCAGATTCAACAGGCGGACACAGCGCGCAGGACCTGGCCGACGGGGAACAGTGCTCCCGGCACAATGGGGTGACGCCGCATTTGGTGCAATTGAGGGCCTCTTCCCGGGCCACCGGCACCCCGCAGGCCCGGCAATAGGGGATGTAGCCGTTCTCCAGCACGTCGGGTACCGGATCGGCCTTTATAGCTGTGCCACAATGGACACACTCCGCGGCCCTCGTCGCCACCGCTGATCCGCAGTTCCCGCAGAACTGTTTTCCCGAAAATTTGTTAGGCTCTGCTTCAGCCATCTGCCGTCCAAGGTCAAGATGATTCTTAGGCTTCTTACGTCATACGAAAGACGCCCGCAAATAGAGTACTACGAATCTTGAACTTCGGATGGATGGAATCTGGGTAGCCTCACTCGCTATAGCTACAAGATTTTTGGGCGCGGTTGTACCGCCAGAATAGCGTGTGCTAGTCTGAATATCGAAGAGTTTTTGGAGAGTACTAACAGATGCCGAAAAAAGTGGTCGTCGCTATGAGCGGAGGGGTGGACTCCTCTGTGGCCGCTCTGCTGTTGCAGAAGCAGGGCTACGACGTCGTGGGCGTCACCATGAAGCTCTACAACCTGGACGGCGAGGACCTACCGCCCAATTATCAGGGTTGTTGCACTCTGGATGACGTTGAAGACGCCCGCTCAGTCTGCCGCAAGTTGGGCATCCCCCACTACGTATTGAATACCCAACGGGAATTCCAGTCTCAGGTGGTGGACTATTTCACGTCCGAATACCAGCTGGGCCGCACGCCCCACCCTTGTATCGCCTGCAACGACAAGATCAAGTTCAGCCACCTGATGGAACGGGCCGCGGTATTGGAGGCCGACTACGTCGCCACAGGACACTACGCCCAGATCGAACGGACCTCCGGCGGAATCATGCTCAAGAAGGCCGTCGATGCCTCCAAAGACCAGTCGTACGTCTTGTTCGGAATGGGTCAGGACCAGTTGGCCCACACGCTCATGCCGGTCGGCGCTTATCCCAAGAGCGAGATTCGGCAAATGGCCGAGGAGGCCAAATTGCTGAACGCTGCGAAACCCGACAGCCAAGACATCTGCTTCATCCCTTCGGGAGACTACAAGTCTTTTCTCAGAAAGAGGTTGGACACGGTCCCTGGCGACATAGTTGAACTTGACGGGACTGTGGTAGGCCGGCATGAGGGAATCGAATACTTCACCATTGGACAGCGTCGTGGCCTGGGCATCGCCGGGGGGGAACCCCGCTTCGTCATCCGTCTGGAGCCAGAGACCCGGCGGGTGATCATCGGGCCGGAAGAAGCCCTGATGGAGGGCGAGATGCGGGTGTCAGCGGTTAATTATCCCCTGGGAGTTGTGCCTGAGGGACCGGTTGAGATCAACGTAAAGATCCGCTACAAGTCCAGCGAGGCCCCGGCGGTGTTGCACCCCAGCGCCGACGGCGCGATTGTTCGGTTTACCCGGCCACAGAGGTCGGTCACGCCGGGCCAAGCTGCGGTATTCTATCAAGGTGATGTGCTGTTGGGCGGTGGGACGATAGAACCGGGCGTAATTACCGGCGTTCCAGAGGACCAGCCCGCGGCAACTGCCTAGCATTCAGCGAGGTGGCCAATGCCGGACCTTACCCTTGAATCTGGGGCCCACAGCCGAGGCGTCAAGTTCGTCGCCGGCGTAGATGAGGCAGGACGAGGGCCCTTGGCCGGCCCGGTTGTCGCCGCGGCTGTGATCCTTCCCCCAGACCTGACCGGCTCCGAGCCTTGGCTGCAGCTACTGGACGATTCCAAGAAGCTGTCTCAAGCCCGGCGGGAGCGCGCTGCCGACGCGGTCCACCAGCATGCGCTGGCCGTGGGCGTGGGGATTGTTAGCCCGAAAGACATCGACCAGATGGGCATCGGCCGGGCCGCCCTGGCGGCCATGCTACGCGCCGTAGGGCAGCTTCCTTTTGAGCCAGGGCACCTGCTCTTGGACTACATCTACGTGCGCGAGTGCCCTTACACCTACGACACCATCGTCAGGGGCGATAGCCGCAGCTACTCCATTGCCGCCGCCTCCAACGTGGCCAAGGTCACCCGCGACCGGCTGATGGTCGAGGCTGAGGAGACCTACCCCGGCTACAACTTCGCCAGGCACAAGGGCTATCCCACCAAGGCCCACTTCCAGCGGCTGAACGAGCTCGGCCCCTGCCCAATTCACCGCCGGTCATTCGCCCCGGTGGCCCAGGCCAGTATGTTTTTCACCGGCGACGACTGAGATTGACCACGCCTCAAGGCCGCCTGGGCCGATGGGGAGAGGGCCATGCCCGCCGCTTTCTGGAGGGCAAAGGCTACACGGTGTCGCACACTAACTACCGCAGCCGTTGGGGCGCGGAGTTCGGCACGCCCGAAGAATCCGTCACCGCAACCAAGTCCCAACGGCTCATCGCCACCGCCCAAGACTATCTTCAGAAGAATGGCCTTGAGCAGTCACCATGGCGCGTAGACCTGATCAGCATCCACCTGGATGAGAAAGGCAAGCTGCTAGAGGTGAGTCATTTGGAGAATGCGGTGGAGGAGTGAGGGGAGAGGACGAAGAGGCCAGACCTAAAAAGGTAGCCCGCCGATACGTACCGACCAGAGGACCATAAGCACCAACACGGTCAAGCCGAAAGAGAGAATCATGCAGCCCCATCGTTGGTTCACAGAAGAAGTCTAACAGCCGCCTGAGGAGTTAATTACGATCACTGGCTGGAGTTATTCTTGCCACCGAAGGTATCTAACCGGTTGTACCGGCAACGCAGTTAGTGAGGGCGGCTAGGTGGCCGGCGCCGAAGCCGTTGTCGATGTTGACCACTGACACACCTGGGGCGCAGCTATTCAGCATGCTGAGCAGCGGGGCCAGACCGTCGAAGCTGGCGCCGTAGCCGGTGCTGGTGGGCACCGCAATCACTGGCACCGACACCAACCCCGCGACCACGCCGACAAGAGCGGCGTCCATGCCCGCCACGACCACCAACACCCGCGCCTTTTGAAGCACCGGCATCTGGTCCAGCAGCCGGTGGAGGCCGGCCACGCCGACATCGCTGATCAAGGTGACACCATTGCCCATGAGCGATGCCGTCAGCACAGCTTCTTCAGCTACCGGCAGGTCGGCCGTGCCGGCGGTCACCACGGTTATCCCCTGCATGAGGGGTGTTGGTTGGGGCGCGGGGACCACGATGGCCTTGGATAGGTGGTGGAACTCTGCTTCAGGCGTGTCTTCAAGCACCGCCTGATAGGCTTCCTGGTCCGATTTCGTCACCAATACGGGATGGCCCCGCCCCTTCATGGCGCTGACGATCTTGGCCACTTGTTCCGGCGTCTTGCCCTTGCCAAAGATGACCTCTGGCCAGCCGGTGCGCAGCGAGCGGTGGTGGTCTAGCTTGGCGAAATCCAGGTCCTGGTATGGCAGGTCGCGCAACTGTTCCATCACGGTATCCACAGTCATGCCGTTCTCTTTGAACCGGGCAAGTAGGTCCCTCAACCGGGTCTCTTCGATGGTATTGCTCCTTGAAGCCTGTTGGGACCGACGGTGTGAGTACGCCGGTCCCGATTGATCCGTTACTGATTCTACGCGAAAACCTTGTTGCCCACAAAGGGCTCGACGGCTTCTTTGACCCTGGCGCCCACACTGCTGAACTTGCCTGCCACATCGGCGGGTATGCTGGCCTTGGAGAACATGATCACCACGAATAGTCCTCCGGAGGACAAGACGCCGCCAAATCCCAGAACCGACCTGATCCCGTTGGGTATGACGAAGTCATCATGTGCGGGGATGTACGGGCTACCCACTGCCTCGGGCACGTAGAAAGTGTTGTAGGTCTTGGACGACATGTCGCCGATCAGCATGGGGTCGGGCCGCATGACCGAACCGACATCGAGGCCAAACTGGGTTAGCAACCGGGAGATCATGGGGGTGCCGGCCACCATGTCGGCGGACGCCAGAGGGATGGCGCGGTGCCCGTTGGACTTGCTCCGGGACTTCCAGTCGTCATTGTCCCCCATGGTTGCCAGCATGGTTAGGCAATTCGTGTCGTCGCTGGGCGCCGATCCCAGGATCCCCTGGGCGAAGCCCTGTAGTCCCTGGTCGAGTTGATCGTACGGGTGGGTCTTGTAAAAACGGACGAGGGCGTTGGCGCTGCCGCCGGAAGAATCGGTGATGTTCTCGGAAAGGTAGCTTACGATCTTGTTCGCCATGTCCCCCATGCTGGAAGCGCCGCCTCCCAACGCCGCGAGATTGGCGCCGCACTCCTTCAGGTCTGCATCCGAGAATCTAGAGTAGTCGTACTTTTTCCCCTCCCTTTATTTAGGCCATTTTGGACTGTAAATGTATCGATGATGGAACCAATGATTGGCTTTGGGTTGGTCCGGCTACAGCAATTCCCGCCGGGCCGCCTCTGTCGTCCTTTGATAGACCTCTTGGAACGGCGTCCCGGTCTCCAGAGCGATGCGGCGTACCTCGTCCGGCTCCGGAGCGGCGCTGATTGCGGCGCCATCCAGCAATTTGACCTTCACGATGACGGGCCCAAGACTGGTCTCGATGGTGACCATCTTCCGGTCGGCCACGTACCGGTCGACTGGGCGGGTGCGGATGCCCAGAGTGGGTGTCTCCCGCAGGATCAATTCCGACGCCTCCCGCTCCTTGTCCTTGGGCACCAGGACGGAAAGTATTGTCCCGGGGCGGTTCTTTTTCATCTGTATCGGCGTGTTCCAGACGTCCAACGCGCCGATGGCGAACAGCCGCTCTTGGGTGTAACCCAACACCAGACCGGAAACATCGTCCAGATTGGTCTCCAGCAGAACTACTTCTCCCTGTATTACCGAAGATGCGGCTTCAGCTTGGGCAAGGTCGGCCAGCCACACTCGAAGGGCGTTGGGGAACCCGGCCGGGTCCTTGGTGCCCAGTCCCAACCCAACGCGGTCCACGTTGAAGGCGGGACGGCTGAAGTCCGCCAGGGTGGTGATCAGGGCCGCTCCCGTGGGGGTGGTCAGTTCGCCCGCATCCTCGTACATGGCCTTGTCGCCGACCACCGGCGCTCCCGCGGCGGCGATAAGCTCCAGAGTGGCTGGAGCTGGATTGGAGTAACCGCCTGCCCAGCGCGGCGGGGTGGCGTTCCCGATGACCAGCGGCCCGGCGTGGATGCCGGCAACCTCCAGGTATTCGAAGCCGATGGCCGAACCGACGACGTCGACCAACGTGTCCACGCTGCCCAGTTCTTCCAGTTCCAAGATGTCTTGAGTCTCGCCGTGGACCCGGCACTCGGCCGCCCACAAGCAGTTTAAGACCTGACTGGACCTGTCTTTCACGGATTCTGAGAGGCTACTGCCCGCCACCGTTTCCAGGAGTTGTTTCGGGGAGTAACGGGTCTGGTCTTCCAGGTCGACTTTCAAGTAGGTGCCCCGCATCTCGCAGCGAGTCTCCTGGCGCGCCTCCAGCCGGTAGCCGCCGACGTTCAACTTGCCCAATTCGGCTTCCAGGTGCTCGATGGGCATGCCCAGGTCGGTTAACGCGCCCAGCATCATGTCGCCGCTGGCGCCGCCGATGGGCTGTATGTAGGCGATTCTCATGAGTGCTATCAGGCCTTCAACATGGTTTCTGTGAGGTTGAGTTGATCGTTTAGGCTCCCGGACCGAAGTCCGGACATGTCCAGAGACACCCACAGGTAGCCAATCTTTTTGATGGCTGCAACTATCTCCTTACGATGCCCGAATGCGAAGTCGATCTCATTTTCTCCGACCTCAATGCGGCACAGGCGGTCGTGATGCCTGGCCCGGATCTCTTTCAGGCCTAGTCCGCGCAGGTAATCTTCAGCCTGCTCGATCTTGGACAGGTTCTCGACGGTAACGGGGATGCCGTAGGGGACCCGCGACGATAGGCAAGGTTGGGCCGGCTTGTCCCAGATTGGGATGTCCAGCGATCTGGCTATGGCGCGAACGTCGGCCTTGGTCAGTCCGGCCTCCACCATGGGGCTGCGGACTCGGTGCTCGGACGCGGCAATCATGCCCGGACGGTAGTCTCCGATGTCATCGGTATTGGCGCCGTTGACCACCCACTCGATGGCTTCTTTTTCCGCCAGCGCTGTGAGTTCGGTGTAAAGCTCGGTCTTGCAGAAGTAGCACCTCTGCGGCGAATTTGCCACGTAGCCCTCTCGGTCCATCTCATTGGTGTGGATAATGCGGTGGGCAAAACCGAACGTTTCAGCCAGTCTGATAGTCTCTTCAAGTTCGCGTTTGGCCAGGGCCGGAGAGACTGCGGTGACCACCAGGGCCTTTTCACCGAGCACGCGGTGGGCCGCCACGGCTACCAGAGTGCTATCTACGCCCCCTGAGAATGCAACGGCAACCGAGCCCATCTCGGAGAAGATATCTTCCAATGCTGCCAGTTGTGTTTTGGTGGTTGAGGTCATGACGACTCCCGCGCGCTGACTCTTCGATGCCCTGATTCGGTTAAGGGTTGTACCGGCGGTTAAATCAAACGATAGCCACGTGGACAAAGTATCCATCTGGTAGATCAATTTTATAATTGCGGTTACTACTTCAGTCTTGATTCAGGAATTCCGACACCGCGGCGGCGAACACCTCGGCACGCTCGATCATCAGTAGATGCCCCGCGTTGCGAATGACCGATGATTCGGAACCGGTCACCAGACGGGTAAAGTCCTCGGCGTAGACCGGAGGGATGATGCGGTCGTTCTCGCCCCACAGCACCAGGGTCGGCGCCTTGATGCGGTAGGCGCGGCGCTTCAGTCCCCGGTCGGGGATGGGCCAAAGGAACTTTCCGGCGGCGGTCAGGTCCTGCATCCGGTCGGCGGCCAACTCGGCTTTCAGGCGGGAATTGGCCTCGAAATCCGCAGGGGAAAGGCTCATGGAACTGGAAGCCGAAGACCAAAGTTCGTTCTGAAGGTCGTCGGCGGTCATGGATAGCAGGTCGGCCACCGGGTCCGAGTCGCGCCAAGTCCCTGCGGGGGCTGCCAGTACCAGGCGGTCAATGTAGCTGGGCGACAGCGCGGCCATCTCGGCCGCGATCATCCCTCCCAGGAAATGGCCCACCACATGGGTCTTGGACACACCCAACGCGTCCATGAGCTCAAATTGGTAGAGAGTTAGGTCGGCAACGTCGTCCAGTTTTTCCAGGCCGGTGGACTTGGAATATCCAGGCATGTAGGGCGCATAGACCGTGAACGACTTGGCCAGGGTGTCCAGAAACGGTGCCCAGCCCTTCTGCCCGATGGCCCCGTGGAGGTAGAGCAAAGGCGGCCCACTACCGTCCTTCAGCACTTCGGCTTCGAATTCTCCACCCCTCAGGGATATATTCAAGGTCTCCGGCATGTGTACTCCGTGCTGGGGTTTGAGATCCTGAGCAGGCTGTCTGATCCGCTCATGGTGAGCTTGTCGAACCACTGCTTGGGCTCACATCGGTTTCCGTTCCTAGCATGGCTTATGTGCATCCTTCGACGGGCTCAGGACGAACGGAGCTAGGCGAATATTTAATAAATAGCTGAGATTGTCTCTTAAAGATTTCCGTACCACCCAGCGATGGCCCGCCCAATCTCATCCGGCGAGTCCTCTTGGATGAAGTGGATTCCCTTGACCGTTACTTCTTGCTGGTTGGGCCAGGTGCGGCAGAACTCCCGTTGCGGCCCGGTGAGAATGGCGCCCGGCTCGGCGTTGATTAACAGCTTGGGTACCTCGCTGCTGGCCATCCACTCGCCATAATCGGACACGATCTTGACGACATCGGCGGGCTCGCCTTCGATGGGAATCTCCCGGGGCCAGGTCAGGGTGGGCCGCCGCGACTCCCCGGTCTTCAGATAGGGGCGGCGGTAGACCTCCATCTCCTCTTCGGTCAGGCCCCGGAGCACGCTGCCCGGCAAAACCCGCTCCACGAAGACATTCTTCTCTAGCACCATCTCTTCGCCTGCGGGAGAGCGGAACCCTTGGAACACCTGGCGGGCGGCATCCGGCCATTCCTCCCAGGTAACCGGCCGGACGATGGCCTCCATGTAGACCAGGCCTTTGACGCGTTCCGGGTTTCGTTTGGCCCAGTGGAAGCCCAGGGCCGAGCCCCAATCGTGCACCACCAGCGTGACACCGCTAGTCAGATCCATGGCGTCGAACCATCCGTCCAGAACGGCGCTGTGGTCGGTGAAACGGTAGGAGCCGTTGGGAGAACTCCCTGATTCGCCCATGCCCATCAGGTCCGGCGCCAGGCACCGGCCAACAGGACTCAGATGGGGAATGACGTTGCGCCAAAGATAGGACGACGTGGGATTCCCGTGGAGGAATACGATGGGATCCCCATCGCCGGTATCCACGTAAGAAATCTCAGTCCCACCGGCGGCTATTCGCCGGCGCGGATGGGAGTCTTGGGCTGAGATCGATTCTTGGGTCAAATCAGGTCCGCCCTTTACCGGTTAACGCTCTGGGCGGCGTCGGTCAACTTCTCCGGCCACCAGCGGGTCTCATACTCCGACCAGATGTCTTTAACGTGGGGCATGACCTCGTTGGCGAACAGGGTGGTGTTCTTCATGGCCAGCTCTTTGGGCATGTCGCCGAATTGGAGCAGCACCATCAGGTTGCCTACGCGCAGTTCCTTCACGGCGTGGGTCAACTCTTTCACAACCGTCTCCGGGCTGCCCACGATAACGTTGCCCGCCTCCAGGTAGTCGGTCCAGGTGAAATCGCTGAGCTGCTTGCTCCGGGACTGCATGGTGGTGTTGCTGGCCGCTGAAGCGTTGGTCTTCACGGTGCGGTAGCCGGGCGGGTTGGCATATCCGGCGGGGATATGCAGGCTCTTCTTGAAGAAATACTCGATGGAGTCCTTGTACTCCTGGGCCTGTTCGTCGGTCTCGGAGACGGCGACCAACTGCAGGAACCCGGCGTGGTAGGGGTTGAAGTCCTTGCCCTTCCGCTCCATCTCGTCCCAGAACCCGTCCAGGATAGTCTTGCCCACCTTGTAGCCAGAATAGCTGAGATAGCAATAGACGTAGTCGTTGTCGATGGTCCAGTCCCAGGTCTCCAGGCTGCCGCTGCCGGGCACCCAGATGGGAGGGTGGGGCTGCTGGTAGGGCCGGGGCCAGATGTTTACATAGCGGAGTTGGGTGAATTTCCCGTTGAAGGCGAAGGGCTCCCGCTCCTTCCAGGCCTTGATCACCAGGTCGTGGGCCTCTTGATACTTCTCCCTAAGGGTGGCAGGCACCTGGCCGTAGCCGAATATCGTGTCCATCGAGGTCCCTAGAGGGAAACCGGCGATGAGCCGCCCACCGCTCATAACGTCCAACATGGCCATCTCTTCGGCCACCCTAACGGGCGGGTTGTAGAGGGCCAAGCTATTGCCCAGCACCACAACGGCTGCCTTGGAGGTGGCGCGGATCATGGCCGACGCCATCAGGTTGGGCGAGGGCATCATGCCGTAGGCGTTTCCGTGGTGCTCGTTGACGCAGATGGCGTCGAAACCCATGGCCTCGGCATATTCCAGCTCGTCGAGAAAATCGTTGTACATGCGGTGGCCCTTTTCCGGGTCGAACAGGGAGTTTGGTGCGTCTACCCACACGCTGTGATAATCTTTCTCGAAGTTATCGGGCAGGTCCTGGTAGGGCATCAGGTGGAAGAAGCACAATTTCATGGTTGAGTTTTCCTCTCGGCTGAGTTGCCTGGAATTGTACAAGAACCCCGATGCCGACGCCACTGGCCCAGAACCGGGACACAGGAGCGGTTAAATGGCGGCTGGAAATACGGAGATCGAACACCGGGTAGCCGTGGCCAAGCGGTTGGCCGCAAACATCAGGGCGTACCTGGGCGAGTTGGCGCCAGAACAATGGGAACAACAGAGCGCCTGCGCTGAATGGCAGGTGCGGGACGTGGTCAGCCACCTGATCGGCGGAGCGGAACGGCAGACTGACAGCATGGAACGGGGCCGGAGCGGCGATGCGAACCCACCGGCCGGGTTTGTGCCCCCGGAGCCGGCTGCGCTATCCGCCGCCAACGCTCAACGGGACATCGACCGGCGCAACGAGATGGCCGGCAACATCATGGAGTCCTTCCACGCCAGCTACGAGAAGCTCCACCGGGAGTTCGACGAATACGCCCGAGGATCATGGGACACCCTGGCCTGGCACGTCCGACGCGGGGCCATGACTGGGACGGCATATGTGGAACTGCGCATCCAGGAACTGGCCATCCACGATTGGGACATCCGGTCCGCCTTCGACTCCAATGCTGGCCTTGACCCGGCCTGCGTGCCGGTGCTACTGGACATGTCGCCAAGGTGGCTGGGCATGTGCTTCCGACCCTCAGCCACTTTAGCCAATCCTGTGGTCTACGGGTTCAAGGTCGGAGGCGAAGCGTACCGGATGACCGTCACGGGAGATGCGTTTCAGATGGAAGCTGGGGATGCCTCGCAGCCGGACCTCTCCCTCTCTGCCACCGGCGAGCAGTACCTGCTGTTCACCTACGGGCGGCTGACCGCGGCCGACGGCATCCACCTGGGCAGGCTGTCGGTCGACGGCGATGTCTCCCATCTGGACCAGTTCGAGGTCTGGTTCAAGGGGCTTTAACCGGACTTATTCGTGAGGATGTAAACTCGCGCCGCGCCTGTGATAAGCTCGTTAGCGGACATAACATTCCACCCTATCTTGTCGATAAAACGGGTGGGGAGAGAGATATTTAAATTGACCACTGGTTCAAGTGATGTGGTGATTGTTGGCGGCGGGATCGTCGCCTGCCTCAGTGGCTATCTGCTGGGCCGCCGAGGTTACAAGGTTACTATCTTAGAGGCCGACTCGTTAGGGTCCCACGCCTCAGGGTTCGCATTCGGTGGACTGGACCCGCTGACCGGGGTCGGTCTTCCGGAGCCGTTGCTGGATTTCAGTCTGTGGTGCTACGGCAGGCATCGGAGTCTTGCCAGGGAGCTTCATGAGGCCACGGGAATCGACGTTGGATTCGAGTTGCGGGACCGGCTGAATCTGGCATTCACCGACGACGATGTCCGCGTCGCCAAGCAAGGTGTCGAATGGATGAAGGACGTCGGTGGGTTCAACGTCGAATGGGTGGATAACTCCCAGGCCTTGAAGATCGAGCCCCAGGTTAGCCGTGAGATCGCCGGAGGGGTCTTCGTCCAGAGCACAGCGGCCGTGGAGCCCTACCGGTTCATTTTGGCGGCTATGCGGGCTGGAGAGCGCTACCATGTGGAGATGCTCCAGCGCCGGGCCACAGGTCTGATAAGTGACGGCGATAAGTGTACTGGCGTAACGTTGGAGAACGGCAGCATCAACGCCGGAATCGTAGTCCTGGCCATGGGTCCGTGGACCGGCCTGGCTTCGGAATGGTGCGGGGTGGACATTCCGGTGACACCCCTGAAGGGACAGATACTAAGAATGCGGACTCTCCATAACCCTCTCAAACTGTCGGTGAACTACTCGCACAGTTATGTGGCGACCAAGTCCGACGGCCTGATCTGGGCCGGCACCACCGAGGAAGAGTCCGGCTTCGACGACAGCCCCAATTCAGCGGCCCGGGACAGCATCATGGCTGATTTTCTCAAGATGATTCCCGGCATGAGCGACGCCGAACTGTTACAGCAGACCGCCTGCCTTCGCCCGATGTCGGCAGATGGACTTCCGATCGTGGATAAGATCAACGGGTGGGACAATCTCTACGTCGCTACCGGCGGGGGCCGCAAGGGCATCCTCTGGAGCACCGGCATGGCCCACACAGTATTGGACCTGATCGCCGACGGCAAAGCCGACGTTAGCGGAGCTGAACACCTGAAGCTGGACCGGTTCCCGGCCAAGGTCTAAAGGTCTTGCTTACGGGCCACTAGCAGGCCGTCTTCCCGGCTGATCTTCATGGCGAATGAATAACGGTCAGCCTCTAGGGCCAGCGTCACGTCTTCCGGGTGGAACTGGGGTTGCTGCGGGTCGAAGAACTTCTGGGTCGCCCCGCCGGTCATGATCAGCGACTTCACCGCATCGAAGTCGGGCGCCCGGTCTTCCATGATGTTGCGCAGATAGATGCCGCATTGCTCGTCTTCGTCGGCGCGGTTAACACCTTGGTCCCCCATGGCGATGATCGAAACCAACTCCGGCCCATCTTTCTTGATGGCATTCACCGTGGCCTGCGCGACAACGAAAGACCCTAGATAGATCTCCGATGCGTTCACAGCCGCCGCCACGCCCACCGTGCCGGCTCTCGTTGATTGCACCAGAGTTTTACTAGCCAGGTCGGCCTGGGATATCTCGTAGGGTGAATTTCCGAAATCGAAACCCTCGGGCCGTTTCCCGGCCACCTCGCCCATGAGGAAATCTCCCACGCCCTTGCGGTGCAGTTGCAGCGCCTCCTCGGGTTCGGCCACCAGGGTGATCTCCTTGACGCCGTGGTCAAAGGCAATGGCCGCCGTGGTGAACGCCCGGAACACGTCGATGATTATCGCGGTCCCTCGGGCCTCCTGGGCGTCACGCACTAAGCTGCCAAGTCTTACTTCCATGTGGTTGTTTGCTCCGTACAAAAATCCCCTCTCCCGTTGCAACGGGAGAGACCTAGGGTGAGGGCGCTCTCTGTCTGTCTTCGACCAACCCCTATTTCTTGGTTAACTTCTGCAAAGAGCGGACCTCACGGGGCGGGGTGAGGCGGCTGCCGGTGTGGGTCCAGGAGACCTCGCCCACGAAGATGTCGCCCTTGCCGTTGATGCAGACGCCGTGGGGTGCGATGAACGTGCCTGGCTCTTCGCCTTCGGGTAGGTCGCCCAGCTTGGCCAGGTAGTTGCCCTTCAGGTCCATGATGCCGATGCGAGGACCGAGGCCCGATGCCTGGTCGTTGGCGCCGATGGCTGCGCCCAACTCGCCGACGTAGACCCGCTGGTCGCCGCTGGTGTCAATAAACAGGCCGCAGGGCCGGGCCATGTCCTTCCACTGGGTCTCGAATTTTCCGTTCTTGTCGAAAACCTGCACCCGCTGATTCTCCCGGTCGGCCACGTAGACCCAGCCGTCCTTGTCGGTGCAGACGTTGTGGGCGATATTGAACTGTCCCGGCCCGGTGCCCGACTCGCCCCAGGAGAACAGCAGCTTGCCGTCCGGAGAGTACTTATGGACGCGGGCGTTGCCGTAGCCGTCTGACACATAGAACTCGGCAGTCTGTGGGTCCAAGGCGACGTGGGTGCAGCGGTTGAAGGGGTCGCCGCCCATGAAGGGCGCCGGCTTGCCGCTGATGCCCAGGGTGAAGAGGACGGTGCCGTCCAGCTTGCACTTGCGCACTGTGTGGTCGCCGTCGTCGGTCAGATAGATGCTGTCGTCGGGCCCCATGGTGATGCCGTGGGCCCTGGGATAGACGCCTTCTCCCCAGGATCTGAGGAAATTGCCGTCCTTGTCGAACACAATCATCGGGTGCTCGCCCCGGTTGAAAACGTACACGTTTTCCTGGGAGTCAACGCCAACGGCGGCGCACTCTTTGTAGGACCAACTGTCGGGGAGCGTCCCCCAACCCTCTTCTACCTCATAAGTGAAGGCGCCTGAGCCAAGAGTTACCATTGCTAAAACCTCAATTTCTGTAGAGTGCAGGTGATTTAAGCCCCATGGAAGGGACCCAGAGATTGTAGCACCGAGAGAAGGGAAATCAACGAGGCCGTCCGGTTTCCCGCGCTTCAACCGTTCGCTCTCAGCCAAAGTTAAATTGCCATAACCAGTTCGCCGTTGCTATCATTATCTCGTTACCTAAGCATCCAATATCAGTCCCCAGGTTCCCACCATAGACCGGCGAATCTGCGAAGTAGGGTTAGATGACAGAACAAGTCAGGCGAGATTTCGTAAAGTATTCGTTCTTCAAGGTCGACCCTGAGTGGCGCCGCCTTTCGGAGAAGGATCGCCAGGACAGTAAAGCCCAGTTCGCCGAGGTGTTGGGTGAGTTTTCCGACCGTGTATCCATGTCCAGCTACAGCATGGTGGGCACTCGCGGCGACGCCGATTTCCTGCTCTGGAAGGTGAGCGAGGAACTAGAGGCCATCAATGAACTGATGGCCAGGATCAACCACACCGAGTTGGCCCGGTACCTGACCATGCCCCATTCATACCTGGCCATGACCCGGCGGTCGCCCTATATCGACGACCATAAGCACGAAGGCCAAGAGGGGACCGGCTCCGCAACCATTCGAATCATCGGCCGGAAGTACCTGTTCATCTACCCCTTCATCAAGACCCACGAGTGGTACCAGCTACCTAAGGAAGAACGCCAGGAGTTGATGAACGAGCATTTCGTCATCGGGCATAAATACCCCGATGTGAAGATCAGCACGGCGTATTCGTTCGGGCTCGACGACCAAGAATTCGTGTTGGGGTTCGAGACCGACGACCCGTCCCACTTCTTGGACCTGGTGATGGACCTAAGGGAGTCCAAAGCCCGGCCCTACACACTGGTTGATACCCCAATCTTCTCCTGCATCAGCAAGCCAGTTGAGGCCTGTTTGGACGATTTGGGTTAAGTAACTGTTCGACTGGTTTCGGCAAGTAAGCGTGGCGTCCCGAACATTCGGGACGCCACGCTTTATTCTCGGAATCGGAGGATGACTAATGTGGGCCCTTTGACAGGTCCGATTGCATCGAGGCTTTCGACCTTCGGTCGGAGCTCAGGACGAGCGGTTGGGATTGCTCTCGTTCATACCTTCCTGGACCGCTCATAGTGAGCCTGTCAAACCACCGCTGATCTTGGGCCAGACCTGCTCCACAAACATCTTGTGGGACTCGTAAGATTCCTGAAAACTCATTCCGGGGACCGCGTCCCACAGCAGCAGGTGGTCCGGCGGCGCTCCATCGAACAGTTCCCGCAGCAGCTTGACCATCTGGTCCGGTGTCAGGAACACCTTGTCCCAATGGGGCAGTTCCTCCGGCGTTTCCGGTAGCAGCGGCTCTGATCTGAGGGCGGCGTAGGCATGGGTGACGTAGAGGATCCCCTCCCGGTGCTTGGCCCAAGCTCGTTCCGGATCGTCGGTGCAGAAGAAGTTCATGAATACCGAAGCCGGGCACTCTTTCGTTGTCCTGCCGTAGCGCGCCAGGGCCTCGACCCACTCTGCGTGCCAACCCTTCCACCAGCCCAGGTCTTCGCGTTCCAGGGTCCAGCGGCCTCCGGCCATGGCTGCGCCATACCCTTCCCGGGCGTTTCGCTCCATGGACTTGGGGTTCATGGCGGGCATGAAGACCGGCGGATGGGGTTTCTGGACCGGCTTGGGCATCGCCCGCACTCCCTTGAGGTTGTAGTGCCGGCCCTCCCAGTCGAATACCTCTTCGGTCCAGCATTTGAGGATGATCTGCATGGATTCCGTGCTGCGGCTCGATTGCCGACGGGGGTCCCAGCCTAGGCCGTCGCTGACCGGAGGGTAGAGACCTCCCGCGCCAGCCTTGAAGAGGACGCGCCCGTTGGAGAGGATATCCACCAGAGCCACGTCTTCGGCCAGGCGCACCGGGTGCCAGTCCGGTAGCCGGAATAGGTCGGCCCCGATCAGCATCTTCTTGGTCCGCATTGCCACCGCGGTCATCATCGGGATGGGATTGGGGATATAGCCGTCCGCTTCGAAATGATGCTCCGGAAACACCACCGATTCGTACCCCAGCTCTTCCAGTTCGGCCACCAGGTCCAGAAACCCGCTGTAGTGCTCCACCCACGGCCGGTGGTACTTCGAGCCATCTGGATTACGCATATCACTGATAATGCCCAGCTTCATATCGTTGCTCCATCTCACTCTGACAGGTGGTTTTGGGGTGGTGGGGGATAGTAAAAGGGGCTGCCCGATCAATCGGGCCGCCCCTTTTTGCCATGCAGTGATCGCCGGTCCTTCGGCCTAGCCTCAGGCCGTGTTCTTCATGTGGTTCATGGCCGATCCGGCTTTGAACCAGTCGATCTGTCCGGGGTTCATGGTGTGGCGCAGGTTGATGCGCTCCTCTTCCCCATCCTCATGGGAGACCACGCAGACCAACGGCTGCCCCGGAGTCAGGTTAGATAGGCCGATGATGCTTAGCCGGTCGTCGGCCCGGATGCGGTCATAGTCGCCGGGGTCCTCAAAGGTCAGGGGCAGTACGCCCTGCTTCTTTAGATTGGCTTCGTGAATCCTGGCGAAGCTGCGGGTGATGACCGCCGCCGCGCCCAACATCCGGGGAGACATGGCGGCATGCTCGCGGCTGCTGCCCTCTCCGTAGTTGTTGTCGCCGATGGCGATCCACTGCATGCCCTGGGCCTTGTACTCCCGGGCGATCTCGGGTATGGGCTGTATCTGCTCGCCCGAGAGTTGGTTCCGGCCGGTGCCAGGGTCGTCGGTGAAGGCGTTCACTGCGCCCAAGAACATGTTGTCGCTCAAATTGTCCAGGTGTCCCCGGAAGCGGAGCCAGGCGCCGGCCGGAGAGATATGGTCGGTGGTGCATTTTCCCGCCGCCTTGACCAGCACCGGCATATCTTTGAAGTCCTCGCCGTCCCACGCCGGCCACGGCTCCAAGATCTGCAGCCGCGTGCTACTGGGGTCGACATTGACGTTGATGCTGCTTCCGTCTTCGGGCGGGGCAACGTAGCCCTGTTCGCCGGAATCGAATCCACCCGCGGGGACCTCTGGGGCGGGTCCGGGCGCTTCCAGCATGAATTCCTTGCCGTCGGCGCCGGTCAGCGTGTCGGTCATCGGGTTGAAGCTCAGGCTTCCGCCCAGGCTCAGCGCCACGGCCAACTCGGGGCTGGTGATGAAGTTCATGGTGCCGGAGTTGGCGTCGTTCCGCTTGGGGAAATTACGGTTGTAGGATGTAACGATGGAGTTGGGCTCGCCCTCGGGCATCTCGTCCCGCTTCCACTGACCGATGCAGGGGCCGCAGGCGTTGGCCAGCACCATGCCGCCGAGTTCTTCCAATGCGGCCTGTTGGCCGTCCCGGGCTATGGTGGCTCGGACCTGTTCCGAGCCAGGGGTGATCATGAAATCTGAAACGGCCTTGAGGCCGTGCGCGGTAGCCTGGCGGGCCACGTCGGCGCAGCGGCTCATGTCTTCGTAGGAAGAGTTGGTGCAACTGCCGACCAATGCCGCGGAGACTTTGTCGGGGAAGCCCTGTTCCTTGGCCTCTTTGGCCATGGCCGAGATCGGGCGGGCGCGGTCGGGAGAGTGGGGGCCGGTGATATGGGGCTCCAGCTTGGAAAGGTCGATTTCCACGATACGGTCGTAGTACTGGGACGGGTCCTGCTCGACCTCAGAGTCGGAGGTGAGCAGATGCTTGTATCTCTCAGCCAACTCGGCCAGTTCGGGGCGGTTGGTGGCTTTCAGGTAGGTGGCCATCCGCTCATCAAAGGGGAAAACGTCCCCGGTTGCGCCAAGTTCGGCGCCCATGTTGGTGATGGTGGCCTTGCCGGTGCAGCTTATGGAGTTCACGCCGGGGCCGAAGTACTCGATGATGGCGTTGGTGCCGCCGGCCACAGTCAGCACGCCGGCTAGGTAGATGATTACGTCTTTGGGAGCCGTCCAGCCGCTGAGCTCGCCGGTGAGGCGGACGCCCACCAAGGTCGGGTACTTGACCTCCCAGGGCAGGCCGGCCATCACATCGGCGGCGTCGGCGCCTCCCACCCCGATGGCCAAACAGCCCAGGCCGCCGGCGTTGGGAGTATGGGAGTCGGTGCCGATGACCAGGAGCCCGGGGAAGGCGTAATTCTCAAGGTTGACTTGGTGGATGATTCCGGAGCCAGGCTTCCAGAAGCCCATCCCGTACTTGCGGCAGGATGACTCCAGGAATTGGAAGACTTCGCTGCTTTCGTTGAGGGCGTCTTGGAGGTCGGATGACGCGCCGACACGGGCTTGAATCAGGTGGTCGCAGTGGACCGTTGTGGGCACGGCGACTTCAGTGCGGCCGGATTGCATGAATTGCAGGATGGCCATCTGACCCGTTACGTCTTGGTGGACGACCCGGTCAGGGTTAAGCATGATGTAGCTTTCACCGGGGTCCAATTCGGCGCCTTGGGCGTCGTCCAAGTGACCGAGGAGCAGCTTCTCAGCTAGGGTCAACGGCCGGTTGAACCGGGACCGCACGACCTCTAGGTTGCGCTCCATCTTTTTATAGGCGTCTTCAACGAATTGCGGGGTTGAGTCGACGTTCATATAGGGCTCCTAGGCGACTTATCTGGTTCTGTCAACGGGAAAATCACTGGAAATCCAGGCGGCCTACAGCTCGCCTCCCAACCCAAACACCCCACATTTACCGAGTCTATCTTAGGGACCGGCGTGCCTAGCTGACGATATAAAACCTTTAAAGGGCGACCCTTTAAAGGTTTTATGAGTTCGATCCCAGGAGGCCGGCCCTGGGGTGCAAATATCCGCCGGAGACCGGTGCTACTTGCGCTTCATCTCTGAAGGGTCGACATCCTTGAAATAGTCGTAGTTTATTGCGATGTATTTGGTCATGTCTGCTGGCACCGCATCTTCGGCGAAGATGGCCGTCACCGGGCAAACGGGCTCACAGGCCGCACAATCGATGCATTCGTCAGGACTGATGTAATACATATCGTCTTGGTCACGAGTGTATATGCAGTCTACGGGGCAAACATCGACGCAAGCCGAATCCTTTAGTCCGACACAAGGTTCGACGATGATGTAGGTCATAGTGGGAGGCTCCTATCGATTCAATATTGCCGCCGGCTCGTACATTCGACTTTGAGCCTGAGTGCGGCGGGCGAAAATGCACTGGAATTATAGCATAGCGGCCCACCTTTGCAAGATGGCAGGGCCAAGAATAACCACCGCCGAGAGGGCAGTGGTTATAGTTTCGAAATCAGTGGCGGCTCGGTCGTTCTAGAGTACAAGTCCGTAGGTCCGCTTTTTTCCTTTTACTTCTAGAGGACTAGGCCGTAAGTGCGCTTCTTGATCGAAAGGTTCACGAACGTCTCGGTGCGCTGGACGCCGTCGATGGTGCCCACCTTGTTCCGCAAGAACGTGCCCAGCCCCTCGGCTGACTCCAGGCCGGCCCAGATGAACACGTCATAGGCGCCGGTGGTGATGGCCACGTAGTGGGCTTCGTCGAGGTTGGCGATCTGCTCGGCTACCGCGTCAGACTTGCCAGGCCCGGTTTGCAGGCCGATGAGGGCGGTGGTGCCGTAGCCAAGTTTTTCCAGATTTGGAACGGCGATTATCTTGACCACGTCGTCGGTGACCAAACGGCGCAAACGGCGCCGGACGGTACCTTCGCTAACGCCAACTTCGCGGGCAATCTTGGCGTTGGACGCCCGGCCGTCCAGTTGGAGCAAGGCGATAATCTTTCGGTCCAGTTCATCCATGGGTTTCACTCTCCGTGACCTGAGGGCTAGTTGGTATCACTGTGCCCGCTAGGTGTTCTCCGCCGTCTCTTTAAAAAGTCCCGCCCAATCATATGGCCGGTTTCTAGGGGTGTCAACACCGAAATCGTATCAGAAGCTGCCGAAATTGGCCGGATCCCGATCAATCTTGCCTGGTTAATGTGCATTAAATGAATAGCAGCCTCGCAAGTGAGGTGTCTAGGCGTTTAGCCAGGCTCGCGACGGGTCTTTCATTCTAGGTATTGATGGGCATAGTCCCATTTGGTAACATTTACTCAGTGTAGGGAAAGATGACAGAGTGGACGATTGTGCGCGACTGCTAATCGCGTGAGCCTGCAAAGGTTCCGAGGGTTCGAATCCCTCTCTTTCCGCCACTACTTTTCCAATATTCCGTAGTAATTTTCCCATTTGTTATTGGTTTCGGATAATGCTTTTAGGAATCGGGCCAACTCTACCCACGGTATCCCATGAATAGTTATTACCTCTGGACCATCGGCTGCCAGATGAACACTGCGGATTCCGAACGACTGGGCGCCGCGTTGGAGCAGATGGGGATCGAGCCGGTTGAGAAGGCCGCCGACGCCGATGTCATAGTGCTCAACTCCTGTGTGGTCCGCCAGGGCGCGGAAGACAAAGTAGTCAACAATCTGGCCTGGATGGCCCCCCTGAAGAAAAGCCAGCCCGAGCGCATCGTGGCGCTGATGGGATGCATGGTTGGCCCAAAGTCCGATGATTTAGCCCGTCGCTTCCCTTACGTGGATGTGTTCATGCGGCCCCAGCAGTTTGAGCCGCTTTTGGAGATGGTAGGAGATCGGCTCGGCGTCGACTGGGAAGGCTGCGTCGGCCCATTGACTCCCAACCGGCCCGCCGTTACCTGCCATGTGCCCATCATCCACGGATGCGATCTGATGTGCACCTTTTGCATCATCCCCTACCGCCGCGGCCGACAGGTGAGCCGCCCCATCCCAGAGGTCGCCTTGGAAGTGGAGACTCTCGCCTCCAGAGGCGTGAAAGAGGTCACTCTGCTGGGTCAGACCGTAGACGCTTACGGTTATGACCTTCCGGATACACCCAACCTGGCCGACCTTTTCACCCGGCTCAATGACATAGACGGCATCGAACGTATCCGCTTCCTGACGTCCCACCCCAAATTCATGACCCAGGAGATCATCCAGGCCGTAGCTGACCTGCCCAAGGTCTGCGAACACATCAATCTGCCGGTGCAGGCGGGCGATGACAGTATTCTGAGCGAGATGCGGCGTCAGTACAGCCGGGCCGAATACGTGGAACTGGTAGGACGGATCAGGGAGGCGATGCCTGAGGTCGCACTGAACACCGACATCATCGTGGGTTTTCCTGGAGAGACGGAAGAACAGTTCCAGCAGACCCTGGACTTGCTCTCGGAGCTGCGCCTGGACAAGGTCCATTGTGCTGCGTATTCGACTAGGCCGGGGACCATCGCTTCACGCACTATGAACGATGCAGTACCCGAGGCGGAGAAGACCAGCCGCCGCCAGAGGGTTGACCGCCTGCAAGAGGAGATCCAGACCGAGATCAACGCCCGGTTAGTCGGCCGCTACGAAGAGATCCTGGTGGAAGGCCGCCAGAGGGGAAAGTGGCAAGGCCGGACACGCTCGCATAAATTGGTGTTCTTCGAAGATGAGGCGTCTCATCAAGGAGAATTGGTCACAGTAAAGATTGAACGCTCCAGTCCCTGGTCCCTGCAAGGGTCGTTGGCTGTGGAAGCGAAACTATTGAACCGTCGAGGCGACGATTGATGGCTTTAGCAAGCCGTCGGCCCATAGTGTCGATCACCGAGATTGAGCACTCGGCATTCTGCAAAACCGAAGACGAACTCCCTTCCAAACCCCTGACCGAAGAGATGGCCGTCAATGTGCGGTGGCAGCAGATTCCCCCGGAATACCTGCACTACACTGCCGCGGAATTGGACCTGAAGATCGGTGAAGCCGTAGGAAACTCGGCAGCTCAGTCACCATCTTGGGCCATCATTATCAGCGAGAAGAGGTTATCAAGTACGCCGACTTTCAAGGCGACTCTTTTCTCCTGTCCCGTGAAGCCGCGACCCGTCCCGAAGCCGATTACATAATCTTCTGCGGCGTGCATTTCATGGCTGAGGCCGCCTGCATCCTGGCCGCGCCCCACCAGAAAGTCATACTACCCAACATCACCGCCGGCTGTTCCATGGCCGACATGGCCCCTATGGACGGCGTTGACGACGCCTGGGCTGACCTGGAAGAGGTCTTGGGGCCGGGCGGCATCTTCCCATCACCTACATGAACTCCATCGCCGGTATCAAGGCCCTGTGCGGCCGTAACGGCGGCGCCGTATGCACCTCATCCAACGCCAAGGCGGTGCTTGAGTGGGCTTTCGATCAGGGAGAGCGGGTCTTGTTCCTGCCCGACCAGCACCTGGGCCGCAACACGGGCCTGGATATGGGGATTTCCCTCGATGAGATGGTGGTCTGGAACCCGTTCCGCCAATTGGGTGGAAATACTCCGGAGCAGCTCCGCAGGGCCAAGATGGTCTTGTGGCAAGGGCATTGCTCGGTACATACCAGGTTCACAACCAGCCAGATCGACGCGGCTAAGGCCCTCCACCCCTACATCAACATCGTAGTCCACCCGGAATGTCCCATGGAGACCGTCCAGGCAGCGGACATGGTTGGCTCGACTGAGTTCGTCCGGGAACAGGTCAATTCGGTCCCGCCTGGCAGCAAATGGGGGATCGGCACTGAGGTCAGCTTGGCTAACCGGTTGGCGATCAACAATTCGGGTAAAACCGTTTTCTGCTTGGACTCGGTGACCTGCCCTTGTTCCACCATGTACCGCATCCATCCGGCCTACTTGCTTTGGATGCTGGATGGGCTGTTGGAAGGCGAGGTCAACAACGAGATCACAGTGCCGGACGGCATCAAACGGGACTCCAAAATCGCCCTGGAACGGATGCTGTCGCTCAGGCAGCTCCCGTCCCCTTCTCCCTGCTCCCCACCTGTGGCCCAGCTACGGCACTTGCGGTACAATTGCGCCTGTCGATTCACCGGGCTTTTATCGAGAGTAAGGAAGGCTTGTTATGACCCAATTTCCCCCAGACGTTTATGCGTTGATCGATGCCGCGGTCGCTGAAGACCAGACGTTCAACGACCCCACAACCCAGGCGGTGGTTTCTCCGGAGATCCAGGGAACCGGTATGCTGCGCGCCAAGGCCGTAGGAGTGTTGGCCGGGGTGGATGTGGCCATAGCTGTCTTTCAGCGGGTTGACCCAACATTGGAAGTCGAGGCCATCTTGCAAGACGGCGCACCGCTTTCGCCTGGAGACGACATCGCAGTGGTACGCGGTTCGGCGGTCGGCATACTCAGGGCCGAGCGTATCGCGCTGAACTTCATGCAGCGGATGAGTGGCATCGCCTCTGACACGAACCGCTATGTCCAGGCGGTGGATGGACTCAACGCTCGCATCGTGGACACCCGCAAGACCGCCCCCGGCCACCGCTATCTGGACAAGTACTCGGTGCGCATGGGCGGCGGCTACAACCACCGTCTGAACTTGGCCGACGGCATCCTGATTAAAGACAACCACATCCAGGCCAACCGGTTCCGGGAAATGGGCCTGAAAGATGTGATCCAACTGGCCCTGGCCCGCGCTTCCCACACCATCAAAGTGGAAGTGGAGGTTGAGAGCATGGAACAGGTGAAAGAAGCCCTGGAAGCCGGCGCCCACATCATCATGCTGGACAACATGTCCGTGCCTGAGATGGCCGATGCCATGAAGGTTATCGGCGACCAGGCCATCGTCGAAGCCTCCGGAGGCATCACCTACGACACGATCCGGGCGGTGGCGGAAACAGGCGTAGACCTGATCTCTATCGGGGCATTGACTCATTCTGTAGAGGCCCTGGATATCAGCCTCGATCTAGAATTCGACTAGTCATTCAAGCTACTGATTGGAGGAGCCCATGGTGAGCCCCGTTGAGCCGGTGTTACTGGCTATGGAGCGGAATTGGGAGATGATCGACGGGGCCCTTGAGGGCTTGGACGAAGCGGCCATGGCCCGGCAGCCCGCCGACGAGTGTAACTCAGTGGCCTGGATACTGTGGCACCTGACACGGGTGACCGACATGTTTATCTACACCCGGTTTCAGGACCTGCCCCAGGCGTGGATAACCGAAGGATGGCACAAAAAATTCGGGATGCCTGCCGACGAGGATGACCGGGGTGTGGGCTGGAGCGCCGAGCAGGTTTCCCAGTGGAAGCCGCCCTCCAGAGAAATCCAGATCGCCCATTACGAGGCACTGAAGAACCACACCCGGGACTTCCTGACCAATGCGACAACTGAGCAACTGGAACGGGAGATCGTCATGGGAAACGTCCCTGAACCCCGCCCGGTGGCCGTGTGCATGGGCCAGATGGTCTGGGACACCGTGGCCCACGGCGGGCAGATTGCCTACTTGCGCGGCTTCTTTCGGGGCATGGGCTGGTTCAGGTAGGGCTGGTTAAGTATCTGGCTTTTCCTGCCTGTGGGTCCTTCGACGGACCGCCGCCGCTCTGTGCTGTCTAGCATCAGTGTTACCGGTCCGTCGTTCTCCAGTGAGACCAGCATGTGCTCCTGGAACGTTCCGGTGGCCACCGTTAGCCCTGTTTCCCGAAACAACTGCACGGTGTATTCGTAGAGGCGCTTGGCTTCTTCCGGCCCCGCCGCTTGGTTGAAGTCGGGACGCCGTCCCTTGCGGGTGTCGGCGTACAGCGTAAACTGACTCACGACTAACACATCGGCGGCCACATCCAGAGCGGAGCGGTTGAACCGGTTATCATCGTCGGCGAAGATCCTCAGGTTGGCGATCTTTTCGACCAGATAGCGGGCGTCGGCCTCGTCATCTTCTTTGGCTACACCTAATAGAACGACCAGGCCCGAGGAGATTTCCCCGGTAATATCACCGGCAACAGAGACTGAAGCCTTGGTTACTCTCTGGACCAATGCTTTCATGAGAGCTCATTAATACTTGGGGGGAAAATATGAGGAATGGGGGACGAAACGACTGATAAGCCGCCAACGAGGCAGGCTAGCTGGAACTGGCGGGCGCGGAGGTGGTGCTGCTACTGCCGGAATCGGTAGAAGATTTAGACGAGCTGTCGCTGCTGGACTTAGCGGCCGTGTCCGACTTGGAATCACTGGAGGACTCGGAATCACTGGTGGACTTAGAATCAGAAGAGGGCGAACTTTCGCCGGAGCCGTTCTTGTTCTCGGCTGGTGGTTTGGGACGTCCGTAGTCGGTGGTGTAGAAACCGCTGCCTTTGTAGATAACCGGGACCGCATGATAGACCCGCTGGCCCGCTCCGGCACAAACGGGGCAGGCGCCTTTTCCAGCTTCCGCGAAGGACTGCACCAGTTCAAATTCTTCTTTGCAGCTTTCGCAGCGGTAATCGTATCGGGGCACGGGAACTCTCCTGAATCGGCTTACCCTTTGGCAGTTTAAGCGGTTAAGTGCTAAGGGCAACTAATCCAATTTACCAGCGGCACTTATAGCTGTCAACGTGCCTGATGGGTCTTCCAGGCAGCGACGGCACTCAAGAAAAAAGGCCGAATCGCAGCCTTAAGCAAAACAGGCGGCATTTCGAGCCGCCTGATAAAAGCATATTGTGGGCACAATACCAAAAGGTCAAAAACCAGGCCAATCTCAGCCTGGATTCGGACTCCTAAAGCGAGCCTACCGTCGGTTCTGGCGGCGGCGGCGGCGCGCGGCCCGCTGGGCGGCCAAACGCTCTTTCTGTGCCTTGGAGCGGAAGAACCGACGGTCCTTGATCTCGCGTAGAATGCCGGAATGCTGTACCGAGGCCCGGAACCGGTTGACCAGGCTCTCCGGGTTCTCGCCCTCGCGAGGGGTGACGTATGCCATTCGAATCTCCGGCCATCACTGGCCAATATGATTATAGCTAATTTAACACAGGCACGATTCCCAATCAACCAGCCTCTTGGTACGGTAAACCTGGGGCTAGACCGCGGTGCCCCGCTTGGCGCCGACTTCACCCAGGTACTCCAGCACATCGGCCAGGGGCAGCACATCGGCGTATTTCTGGTTCATGTCGAACAGGTTTATGGCGTGGGCGGCTTGGTGCCGGTCGAACACGCCCTCTTCAACGACGATCATCCGGAACCGGTTGGTGCAGCCGTCCAAAACGCTGGCCCGGACGCAGCCGCTGGTGGTCTCGCCCACGGCGATGATTGTGTCCACGTTGTGGGCGGTCAGGTGGCCAATCAGCGGAGTGCCCCAGAAGGCGCTGGGCGAGTCCTTGCGCATGACGGGCTCGCCGTCGATTGGCGCCACTTCGTCGATGATGTCGTTGCGGCGATTACGCCGTTCCAGGGCTTCCGGACTGCGGTCCTGGTTGCCGTAAATCTGGCGTCCTGTGCTCCACCCGGCCAAGCCGTCATCGTCGCGGCCGGTGGCGTGAACCACAGGGATACCGGCGTTTCTGGCGGCTTGCAGCACGGTCTGGATCGCGGGGATGGCGTCCCAGGCGGCCAGTCCGCAACTGGCCGGCCACTCTTTGGTCGCTTCCAGTATCGGCTGGGGCTTGTCGCCAAACACCCAGCGGTAAAGGTCGATCAGCAGCAGGGCCGGGTTTTCGCCGAATCCCACCTGCCGGTTCTCGCCCATCGCCACATGGTCCCTGTCCTGCTGCGTGAGAAACTTGTCCCAGACTCGCTCGGCCATGGTTTCACCGCCTATTCGTTCTGCTCTATTCCTTGGTTGGGAACCCGGCTTCTTTCCAGGCTTCCATCCCGCCTTCCATGTAGGTCACGTTGTTGAATCCCATCTCTTGGAGTATCTGGGCGCCTACGGCTGCCCTGTTTCCAAGTTTTCAAGTTGTGATGATCTGGACATTGGGGTCTGACAAACGAGGGTCCAGATTGGAAGAATCTTCAGCCGCTGCATCCAGGTCTTCCACGGACATGAAGACCACGTTGTCAGCCTGTTCGCTGAGCGGAACATTCTCTCGGAGACGAGTCTCGATTAAGAGAATCTCTGGTTTTTTGTCCATCTGCTTCTTTGAATCTGCAACCCTAACTGAAGTAGTTTTGCCCTTGGCAGCCTCTACTCGTGCTCTGAAATCATCGGTCATCGATGTAGCCTCCCAATTTGAACTAGGTGACATCATAATCTAAATGCCGCCCATCGGGAACAGATGATCCTTCATCCAGACAGGCGTTGTGCTACCATCTTTGGGCGCACAGCCGCGATTTTTATCGCAACGGAGGGTGAAAAACATGCGGCTGCTCTTGATTCTGGTTTTCTTAGCAGCATTGGGAGTCGCATGTGGTTCGTCCTCTGATTCCGAGTCTGACACTGTGGCAACAACGGCGCCGCCGCCCACTGCCACAACACAACCAACCGCAGCTGCACAACCCACCGCGGCGGTGCAACCGGCACAATCCGAACCTAAATCAGAGGTAATCATGGCAGAAGCCGAAACCATAACCACAGCCTCCGGGCTGCAGATCACCGTAATTGAGGTCGGGACCGGGGACACAGCGGAAGCGGGAAAGACCGCAGTCGTCCATTACACCGGCTGGCTACTGGACGGCACCAAGTTCGATAGCTCTGTGGACCGGGGCACGCCCTTCGAGTTCCCCCTGGGCGCGGGACGCGTGATTAAGGGCTGGGACGAGGGTGTTGCCACCATGAACATCGGAGGCAAGGTCGAGCTGATCATCCCCCCGGACCTGGCTTACGGGGCCTCAGGTGCCGGAGGAGTGATTCCCCCCAACGCCACCCTCAAGTTCGAGGTTGAACTGCTGGACATGAAGTAGTCGCCCGGCGATAGGGCTAGCACCCGCTTTGCGTTACCATCCGTTTGTGGTTCCTTCCGCGGAAGGACGTCTAACCATGACCGCGCCGAAGCCAGGGCTCTTCGACGGGGCTCAGGACGAGCGGATGTCGGCAACGGTCATTTCCGAGGCTAGGCGTTTGAATCCCTGAAATTGGGCGCGACTTTCTCTGCGAACAGCTTCAAACTGTTGGCGGCAACGTCGTAGGGCATGGCCCCCAGGCGGAAGTGGATGATCACCCCGCCCACGCCGGTGCCGTTCACTGTTTCCAGCCGTTCGCACACTGTTTCCGGCGAGCCGACGATGATTCCGTGCTCCAGGGAGTTCCTAGCCGCGCCCACGGCTCCAGACGACTGTGCCTCAAGTTCCGCTGTGGTGTTCATGTGGTTGCGGTTCGTCTGCAGATATGCGCGCATGCCCTTGAAATAGGGAATCCCGACTGCTTCGGCCTCGGCGTCGGTCTCAGCCACGAATATATTCCGCCAGACCCACGAATCGGCCACGTTGCGGGCCACCGTCTCATCACTGTGACCGGCCTCAGACATAGTCGCCCGGTATTGTTCCATCCGTTCCACAGTGACGTCGTCGCTCTGGACATTCATCATGAATGGCCGGCCGTTGCGGGCCATCTCCAAGGTCGACTCCAGGCCGGAGCAGGCGCGAATCATGGGCGGATGGGGTTTCTGGTAGACCTGAGGACGCAGCAACGGCAATTCTAACTGCCAATATCTGCCGTCGTGCTTGTAGTTCTCGGTGGTCCAGGCCTTGACGAGGATATCTTCCACTTCCAAGAGCATGTCGTGGGCTTCGTCGGGGTCGATGCCGAAGCCGCGAAACTCGTAGAAGTTGTAGGCAGTGCCACGGCCGACGCCCACAATCATGCGGCCCTTGCTAATATTGTCGACCAGCGCGATCTGTTCGGCGAACCTGATGGGGTGATGCAGGGCCATCTGGGCCACGGCGAACCCGATCTTGATCTTCTTGGTCCTGGCGGCGATGGCGGCGGCGAAGGTTGTGGGGTCGACGTAGGCGCAACCTCCGTCGAAATGGTGCTCGGCCAGCCAGACGACGTCGTAGCCCAATTCCTCGGACAGCTCCGCCTCTCGCAGCGACTCTTCGATAACGTCGAAATCACCGTCGGGCGTCTGGCTCTCCGGGAATAGAAAATTGCTAAACTTCATGTTCTCTCCTTGGGAGTTCGCCGGGGCGTTTACCCACGGCCAACTAGACGCTAGCACTGGCTTCAGAGAGTGTCAATTTAAGCCCGTCCCAGACCGATCAGATGCGAGGACCGCCATCGAGATGAGCTCCGACAGCCGTGACGCCAGCTTCCGGTATTTGGAAGTACCGGGAACGACGCCCATCGTTTTCGTCCATGGTGTAGGCTTGGACCAAAACATCTGGAGGGCAGTGCTGGCCGATTTTAGCGGCCGTTCTACGCTGACCTACGACTTATTGGGGCACGGCGAGACTGCAAGGCCACTGGGAGAACAGAGTTTCCAGCCTTTCGTCGCCGGCTGCTCCAAGAACTTCGAATCTCGCGGATAGCGCTCGTTGGCTTTTCTCTCGGCGGTCAGGTCGCCAAGCATTTTTCTTTGTCCCACACGGAGATTGTTGAGGCGTTGGTGTTGGTCAGCACGACTTACCAAAGGACGGCCGAGGAACGGGAGGCCATGTCCCGCCGTGTCCAACAGGCAAAGGCCGGCGATCAACCGGGATGCGGAGCGTGAGATACTCTCCCGCCTGCGAACCAACGACCCGGCCAGGTTCCTGGAGAGCTGCGAAGTCTTGTCCAACGCGGAAGACCCTCCCGTGGACTACGCAGTTCTATCAATGCCAACCCTGGTTCTGACCGGTGACGGCGACCCCGGTTCAACTCCCAGGATGGCGAAGAACATGGCTCAGGCGATGACCAACGCCCGGTCTATGATCATCCAAGGGTCGAAACACCTGGGAATCATCGAGGAACACCTGCTATTTAGCGATGCGGTGAACCGGTTTTTGCTGGAGTCGGGTATCTAGCGCCGAGACTGGAAAATCACCTGCCGGCACGCTCAACCAGATCTTTGAACAACTCCCGCCATTCCTCCGCGCCGCCCCTGGCATAGTTCTCCCGGTAGGCGATGATTCCCTGGTGGTCCAGGGCTATCTTGGTGGACTGCTGCAGAACGCGCAGGTCCTTCAACACGTCTGTCTCTATGGCGGAGATCGGCCAGGGATAGCGCTCTTTCTTGCGGTCCGACTCCAATTGATCGATGCTCTCGAACCGGCTTTGGCCGATGGCGTAGAAATGTACTTTGTCAGCGAACTCGGGCCACACATCTTTCATGCTCCGTAACTCGGAGCGGCAGACCGCTCACCAAGTGGCGAAGAAAAAGAGGAAAACCGGCTTGCCTTGGTTGGCTAGCTGGGCGGTCGACCGCTTCGTGCCATCGATCAAAGTGAATTCAAAGTGGGGCACGGTCTTGCCGACGGCGGTTCCCACCTCAGGCTGGTCTACTATGACGGCAGCCTTCGGGGGAACGGCGGTTGGCATAACAGTCGGCACAGGAGCCGGCGCCGATGTTGGGCCCGGGATAGGCGATGATGCCGGAGCGGCCCCGGATTCGGGCGCAGGCGTCAGACCAGGCGCGACTGTCGGCTGGAACAACGGTGTCGACGCCGGAACTTGAGTGGGGCCGGCCGCGAGAGTCGCCGTTGAAACACCGGTGGGGCTGCTCGCGGTCGCAGCATCGGATGGCGGCACGTTGGTGGGCGATTGGACCGCCGGGCTGGCCTGCGTGGCGGTTGTCGGCGGCTGGGTCGCGCTCGTCCCGCAGGCTAAAACACCAATAACGACCGCTATCAACGGCAGAGCTAGTAGTCGTGACATTTACAGATTACTCCTGACTGTCCAAGTGGACAGACCAAATCAAGGTTTACTGTCCGCGACAACGGTCTTCGAAAACAAGAATGCAGCGAAGCGTGTTACAGGAATCGATACGAAACTCCGTCCATCCGTGGATTCCCAAGGCCACTGGGACCTCTTCCGATTGTTGGGATTCTCCCGTCGCGGACCTGGCTAAATATCGTGTTTGGAATGATATACTCCGCTCGCGGTATTGGAGCGCGGTTAATCGACCGTCCGGTAGCCGGTGCCCAGGTTCGAAACGAACGTGCGGTGAACGATGGCGACGAATCAGTCTAAACCCCAACGTGCCGGGTTTTACTACAACCTAGGAATAGCCTACTACGCGCTTGGTCAACTCGAGAGCGCTCTGGAAAGCTACGATGAAGCTGTCCGCATCAACCTCGAATATCACGAGGCCTACCACAACCGTGGGAACGTCTACCACGACCTGGGCCAGAACTTACGCGCCATAGAGGACTACGATCTGGCCATCCACTACAACCCGGAGTATTCGGCGGCCTACAACAACCGGGGGATCGCCTATTACGATCTGGGCGAACACTGGCGCGCCGTCAATGACTACGATGAGGCCATCCGGATCAATCCCGAATACGTCGTAGCCCACAACAATCGCGGCAACGCCTACCTGGCCGTGGGTGAACACGGGCGAGCCATCGAAGACTACGATGAAGCCATCGCGCTGGACCCCGAGAATGTGGCGGCCTTTAGCAACCGGGGGACTGCCTACCATGCCCTGGGCGAAAATGAGAGGGCCATAGAGGACTACGACGAGGTCATACGCATCAACCCCGAATATGCCGCGGCCTACAATAACCGGGGCAACGCCTACAACGACCTGGAACAATACCAGCGGGCCATCGATGAATACGATGAGGCTATCCGACTCGACCCCAGCGACCCTGACGTTTACACAAACCGGGGAAACATCCTCGCTGGTATGGAAGAATACGAACGCGCCGTCGAAGACTACGACCAGGCTATCCGCATCAACCCCAACTATTCAGAGGCGTACCACAACAGAGGGATCGCTTTCCACCGGCTCGGGCACTATGAGGAATCGGAGAGAGACCTGGCCAAGGTGGCCGAACTGCGATCGCAGTCCGCAAACAACCCGACCGAATGAGCCCAAGAGCCACTCTCCCGGCTGACAAGAAAAGACCCCGGCGAAATCGGATTTCGCCGGGGTCTTCTTCATCTACGGTAAGTCCTTCTCATTCGGGAAGGATATTTCGAGAGCGTTAGGCCGCTATGTTCTTCTTGGGAGCTTTGGCCTTGGGTTTGGCCGCATCCACTCCGTTGGTGGCGGCAGAATGGCCGTCATCTGCGTTGGCGCTTTCTAGCATCGGAGTCTCGGTGGCCACTGGGGAGTCGCCCTCGTCAGCGTTCAGGGCTTCGGGAGTCGAACTCTTTCCGAATTCCTCTACTGTGGGCAGAAGATTGTTGCAGATCTCCATGACCGAGGCCCGGATACCGTCTGTAACACTCTGGGTCGTCTGCCGGATGAAGAACTCAGCCTGCAGCCGTGCGTTGGACTCAGTGCTGTCGGCCCGGGTCTGGGACGCTTTGATGATGGCCTGGGCCTCCTGACGGGCCTTGCCCAGGATCTCTTGGATCTCGCTGTTGGCGGAGCCCACATTGGCTTCGCTGTCGGACTTGGCCTTGATCAGGAGTTTTTCGCTTTCCTCTTTGGCCTTGCTGATGAGCTTCTCGGAATCTGACTGTGCCTTGCTAACCATCTTTTCGCTTTCCGAGCGCGCGCTGTTCAGCGTTTTCTCGCTTTCTGACTGAGCTTCGGCGGCGGCCTCCTGAGCTTCGGCGGCGGCCTTACTGGTCATGGTCTCGCTGCGGCGCTTCGCGCTGTCTATCGTCTGCTGAGTTTCCGCTTTTGCTTTCTCAGAAGCGTCCGCTATGATCTTGGCGCCCGCTGCTTCGGCTTCCTGCCTGGCATGGTCGGTGATCTCTTGCGCCAAAGCTTCAGCCTGGACGACGGTCCGCTCGGCGAGCTTTAGCAACATCGATTGCTTGTCTCCGGTTGCCTCTGGCTGCGTGCTGGTTTCCTCTTGGTTATTGTCTGCCATCAGAGTTCCGCTCCCTTAGTTAATTCGCTGGCCAATAACGAACTTGTGTCGCCAAAAACTTATGTAAACTACCTTATTGGATGGGTACCGACACACTCAGGGGATTGTAATTCGGTATTCGTCGGGTGTCAAATATTGCGATTGATAACAGAGTGCGAACACCTAACGATTCGCGAAAAATCCCGTCCATAAGTAAAGGAAAAGCCTTATCGAATACGTAATGAACAACGAGCGGCGATGGCCGATTTCGAAAATCCAATCCGGCGCCAGGGGACATAACCCGGCGGCCATCTGCTGGACCGATCATCGGCATCGCAAGCCTCCCTAATCTGGCATATTGCATCTGCCGCAGCCAGTAGGTCCGTCTTGAAGGCTCGTAGTGTCCGGCTCGTAGTGTCCAATGGAACGCGCCCGTCTGGGGTAGAATGGCTGGGCTAGGTGTCAAACAGAGATTCATTTTGGGCACGCAGGCGTCGGGGTCAGCGTCGGCACCTTTTATCAATAGCGGGGTAAGCATGGACAACAACAAATGGGAGCGGCGCCTGGATAACTACCTTGATAGTTTGGAAGGGCCATTGGCGGCGATCCCGGAGATCAAACAGAAATGGGGCACCCTCGCTTCGGTCTTGGCCACCCCGTTTGCAACCTTGTTGTTCGTCCTTAAAGTCGCGATAACCGCGCCTTGGGGGCTGTTCCTGGTTCTGGCCAGGTTCTTGGAGCGCTGACCGGCTCAAGGCTCTACGGCAAGGCCAGCTTCCTTCAGTTTTTCCTCGAAACTCCTCTCTGATACCGTAGTCCTCCGTGTTTCACTTCTGATAATCTGAGAAAAATAAGAAGTAAGAAGGAGAAGGTCGTGCTTGAAAACTCCCTTCGTGAAGAGAAAGCGACGCTGGAGGAACTGCTCTCGAAGCTTAAACCGATCGTAGATGAGTTCATGTCGGTTGAGGTCAGGATCCACCACATAAACGCCCTTCTGGGCATCGAGCCGGCGGAGAGCGGCGCCGACGGTCAGCCACGGATCAACTGGGCGAAGTTATGCCGCGAGAACGGCCTGAAGCTGCAGGGAGACTCCGGCCACAGGGTCCTCAGGAGGCTGAAACCCCAGGTCCACGACACCATTCACCACACGTGCGACCTCTGAGCCGAAAAAGAGCTTGGAGCGGGCAATGGGACTTGAACCCACACACCCGCAAAGGTAGCGGATTTTAAGTCGCGCGTTGTGTAAATCTCCGTCTGCCGTTAAGCAAGGCGGAAGTCAGGCGTGAATTCAGTGAGTTCCAGGCGGAATGTCACCGGTAGGTCCCGGTACATTCCTTCCAAGCGTCCCGAGTGACCGACGCCGGGTTCGCCCACAGATGTCTCAGCAACCTTTAAATCCAGCGACCGGTACCATTTCGTGTGCAGGCGTACACCGGCCAAACATGCGAATACTCGGTCGGGAGCGGCATCTATCGATGCAGATTTACTGATTCGGGACATCAAAAACCATCATCCAGTAGTACCTTACGTAGCTGTACATACGTGGTAGTGGGGCCTGGTTTCTACGCCGCCGACTTGCCTTCCACGGCCGTGTCGGTGGTACCAAGAGGTTTGGTAAGCGGACCGGCATATTCAGTGGAGTTGGTAAACTCGCGAACATGTCCGCAAAGTTGACATACGCCTTCACTGATTGGGCCATTTGGGACGGCAATTACCCAATAGTGGGCACAATGAGCGTGTACGTAGTCGGCGAGCTTGGCTTGGTTGTCCGTAGACGGTACTACGCCTCGATATACCCAGTCTTCCGCCGTCTTGAGCGGTACGTCTAGGCCGAGGGCAAAGTCTCGTACAGTGAGGCCTTGTACACCTAGCCAAGGTTTCAAGTCCACCATACCGGTCAGTTTACTACAGTTCTGAATTTGGCGCGCCCAAGGCTGAATTATTCAAAAAGGTATAAACCAATACCCACCTTTCTTCTTACCCACGATCGGGGCGAACGGGTTTCCACACCTGTCACTGAAGGTTCTGAAGGTACTGAACGACCTTTGGAGGATGAACTCCGGACCGCAACCCAATGAGTCGTGGCGTTTGCGATGGGTGCTTCCTGACTCTTGATGACCTTCAGTACCTGCAGTTGGTTCAGTAGCTACCTGCCTTCTCGATTTATGGTATTACAGCAACTCCAATAATCGCATGAGCCCAAGAACTGGCAGGCCACGAACAGGCCGCACACCCAACATTAGTCTTAGAATCAATCCAGATGCATACCAGGCTGCCCATATTGAGGCGGTCAAA
>Ga0209445_1000126_pt1 | contig 40407 bp, 34 predicted proteins | sample MarorgKNORR_S2LV_4_FD_188223 | JGI IMG/M metagenome (GOLD analysis project Ga0209445, IMG submission 188223) | Marine microbial communities from the Southern Atlantic Ocean, analyzing organic carbon cycling - NADW_A/KNORR_S2/LV (SPAdes) (version 2) | ecosystem: Environmental > Aquatic > Marine >... | reverse complement strand
CTGATAGGTAAAAAAGAAATTGTACCGGAATTTCTCCAAAATGAAATGACATCTGAAAATCTTTACAAGGCACTAAGGCTTCTTCTTAATGATTCAGAAAACAGAAACTCTATGTATACTGGTTTTTCCAAGGTCAGAAAAGCCCTTGGAAAACCAGGGGCTTACACCCGCTCAGCAGAAGCAATTCTCAAGGAACATTTATAATGGCGATGCTTTCATTGAAGGCTTTTCTGGCGAAATGGTTGCTAAAATTTCTCTTTGGAACAAGTCGTTGGAATATAAAAGGAAGAAGCCAAATCAATAAAATTCTTACGGACGGAAAATCAGTGATTATTGCTTCTTGGCACAGCCATCTTTTGCCAACTTTTATGGATTTAGCCGGAAATCAATATTATGGTTTAGCTGGTTTGCATAAAGACGCTGAACTCATCTCTAAAATTGGTAAAAAAATGGGGTGGGAATTGCTTCGTGGTTCCAGCTCCGACAGAGGGAAAAAGGTTTATAAAGAAATAGTTAATATTCTTGCTAGCCCCGGGAATGTAGTCGCTCTCACACCAGATGGACCAAGGGGGCCTGCTAAAATACCAAAACCGGGAACAATTCGAGCTGCGCAAAAAACAAGGGCGGTAATTATTCCAGCCATGGGTCAGTCAACCCGCCGATGGAGTTTTACAAACTGGGATACTTTTTTTGTTGGAAAGCCTTTTAGCCGAATAGAAATGATTTATGGTGACCCGTTAGTTTTCTTAGAGTCTGATGATTTTAATATGTGTGAAAACAAACTAAAACAGGCACTGGATAAATTGGAAAACGAGGTGGAAAAACGTGGTCATCAGTAAAAAAAACTCTTTAATGTCTATTCGTCCCGCCTTGTCACCTCTTACTATAGTGTACCTTGGTCTAATTTTATGGAGAGATTTCTTTTACAGAATTGATGTTTTTCCCAAACGAAAACTTTCTTGTGTGGTAATCAGTATCGGAAATATTAGCTCCGGGGGAACGGGGAAAACCCCTATGGTAATCTCATTAGCAAAGTCCTTTAAAAAGGCTGGAAAATCAGTTGCCGTTTTAAGCCGAGGTTATGGACGGAAGAGTTCCGGTTCATTGCTAGTCACAGATGGATATTCCAAACCACCTGACTGGAGATTATGTGGAGACGAACCTGCTTTAATGGCAATGGCACTAAAAGGTGTTCCAATTATTGTTGATAAAAATCGGTTCCGTGGGGGTTCTTTCCTGATAAAACATTTTAATCCAGATATTATTCTTCTTGATGATGGCTTTCAACATTTTTCAATTTCCCGTAATATAGATATTGTTCTAATCAACTCTGGCGATTTTCAACATGACCACCGGCTTCTTCCTTTGGGTCGCCTTCGCGAACCATGGTCATGTGCAAGGCGGGCTGACCTCATCTTCTTAACCAAAACAAATCTGAAAAAACCATCAGATTATATAACCAGAAAAATTAAGCAACTTAATGTGCCCTTTTTTTCTAGCACAATTAGTGCCATATCTGTTCTTTCCAGTATCAACGAAGAAACTAGAAGTATAAAAAATTTAAGTGGGAGGCGTGTCCTGGCCTTGTCAGCAATAGGAGACCCGGGAGGGTTCCATAGTCTCATTAAAAAAACTGGAGCCACCATCATAGAATCTTTAATATACCAAGACCACCATACCTATACAAAAAATGATTGGAAAATAATTAAAGAAACAAAGGAGGGGGTTGATGCTGACTTAATTTTAACAACAGAAAAGGATTTATTAAAATTAGAGGCTTTTTCAGGCGATGTGCCCATTCATGCCATACGCATTAGTTTAAATATAGAGGATCAGGGATTTCAAACAATAAGAAGTTTCATCGATAAGATTGAAATCATTAATTAAAAAAACAGATCATTCTGGGGGACACCTTGTGGATATTACTCTTGATTGATTTATTGGTATTTAAAAACAACTACTGTCTGCATCAACTTATTCTTTAGCCTCTTCTTTATTTATCTATTCTCTGTCCTCCCATATCATTAAGCTTTTCACCGACCTCAGAGTCATCTTCTTCTTTTGGGGTACGTACTTTCTCAGTATCACCAACAGTAGGTTCTTCTTCTTTAGATGTTCGTACCTTCTCAGTAGCACCAATTGGGAGTTCATCCAAAGAAACATATACTGCAATCGGGTTTACCTCCCCTATAAAATCAATCCGGGTCACTGTTTTTCTAGATCCACTTTTCCGAATTTTTACAACACTCTTTATTGATTTAACATTCCCTGATTTAAAATACATTTTAAATTTTTGAGATGGATCTGAAGGGCTCACCATTTCAATAAATGGGGTCTGTTTGGCTATCTCCACTTCCTCTTCAATCCTAAATTGGATACCAGCATCAAAAGATTCCATTGAAATAGTCGCCGGAAATCCATCAAATAAGTATTCGGGATATTTATGAAATTGAGAATCCCACGCTTCCGGATTAAAAGATTGTGGTATAGCACTTGACACTGGTGATTTCGACACTAATAACATGTTTGTTTTTAAATCATGGATTAAGGAAATCTGAGTGACAGGAGCATCAACAGGTCTTTCAGTTTTATATTCAAAGTTTGCTTTGGTTTTCACTGGCATTTTTCCCATATCAAGACTAATTCGATGTGTTACTATTTTTTCTAAAGAGGTATCTACTTCAACAAAAAAAACAGTGTCCCCCTTAGAACTAAAATTAACAGCCCCCTTTTCTTCCTTTTGAGCTATTGAAACACTGTAATAATCAGGGAATAAGGGTTGTTCAGCGAAACCCTCTTCTTTAGGCGTAGACGTTTTTCGGGACCTGGAACGAAGAAACTGTTCCTCCACAACAGTGTCATCAGCTGCTGGGGGCTTTTCACCCGTGGCCGTGGCTGCCGCAGGCGTCTTCTGGTCTAAAGAAACCGCTCCTGTCTGTTCCTCCACAACAGTGTCATCAGCTACTGGGGGCTTTTCACCCGTGGCCGTGGCTGCCGCAGGCGTCTTCTGGTCTAAAGAAACCACCTCTGTCTTTAGGTTTAAACTATCACTTCCTAAAATGAGACTGTCCTCTACTTCTTCTGTTGTTTCTAGGAGATTAGAAACAAAATGGTCCGGCCTGTCCTCCCCTGTTAGCGCTTCGATGGGTTTGGGGAATAATGATGACTTATACAGCCCTGCTTCAATCTTTGCTAAAACGAAGTTATTTATTTCTTTTTCATTCGCCTCTTTATTTAAGAAAAATAGCGGTTTTTTACTAAAAGTACTTTGTTTTAGTATCATCTCCCCATCTTCAATCGAAAGTGTCGCTACTTCACCATTCAAAAACGGCAATAATAACTCCTCATTTCCATTCATGTCTTCATCGGTTGTCATAATCCCAGGCTCAAAAAGTTTCTTTGCTCCATTGAGACTAAAAACATCCGAAAATATTTCCTGTAACGGGTTGCTGCTATCCAGCATATCATACATACTTATCTTAATTAAATTGGCTTCCAATGTGAATAAGACAACTTTGTTTTTTTCTTTATGTTCAAAGGAGCCTATAAACACCTTACCATACCCATTTCCGACAACAGAAGACTCAAGCAGTCTAAAATCCATTAGCTGAATTTCGTTGCCTACCATGTTGATGTTAAAAATTGCCCCTGTCCTCAGAGGAGTTGCAAAGGCAGCCCCTATTGTGGTGGTCATTTCATTATTATTTAATACTACAAAATTAGATGAACGAATTCGACCAATCGACAAATCATCCTCATAGAGTTCCATAGGTAGCGGTGAAAAGGTTTGTCCTTTCCATTTAAATAAAAGTAGCCACGGAGTATTATTATTTTTGTTTCTTACTTCAGTTCTTAATATTGCAACAATCTCCGGAACATTATCATTTTCTAGATCAACCATTTTAACACTTGATATGTGTCCCAGAATATCTTCTGTGGCTACAAATGACCATAGAAGGGTATGATTCCCATTCTCTTCTATTTCAACATAACGAATTTCCCCTCCGTCTTTCTCATCATAGAACAAAAGAAGTTCGCTAAGACTGTCTCCGTCTAAATCATATGTGCCATCTACGTAAAGGGGCATACCAGACAAAGAAATCAGAAATAATAACCCAATAAAGGAATTTAGTTTTCTTCTCCTAATCAAGAATATATATCTTTAGGTCAAATTATGACAAATAATTTAGTTTGGTAACGACATAATAGAAGGGGAAAATGCTGATTTTTATTCAATTTTGATGTACTTCTTATTTTATGAAATATAGTTTATCAAGCTTACATAAAACAAGCAAAAGCCCCTGTTTTTTCCTAAAGATCATTGGTATATTCGCCAGCTGATTGATTTAAAAATACTAAAAAATGAAAAAAATAAAGCCAAAAAGACTCCTATCCATTCTTGGTGCTACGATCGTCATAATCATTCTTGTCGCTCCTTTTTCCCACAATCTCTACTCACAGGGAAAAGACTCCTACAAAATTATTAGGTCAAAAATGCAGGTCCTAAACCAAATACTTCAGTTTATTAACCAATACTATTTTGATACAATAGAATTAGATAAACTGATGGAAGGTGCTTTTAAGGGAATGATGAAAGAATTAGACCCGCACTCAATTTACATTCCAGCCAAGAAACTAGGAGATATTGATGAAAAATTTAAGGGTACATTTCAAGGAATTGGTATCGAATTTGATATTCTTGGTGGCTATATTACTGTTATTTCGCCTGTGGCTGATAGTCCATCCGAACGCGCAGGCCTTCTCCCCGGAGATCAAATAATTGCTATTAATGGTAAAGATGCATATAATATAACAAAAGATCAAGTTTTTAAAGATCTCCGCGGAAAGAAAGGAACGTCTGTAAATATAACCGTCCGCCGTATTGGGCTTGACGAACCTTTTGAGGTAACTATCATACGAGACAATATTCCTATTTACAGCGTCCGAGCATCAATAATGTATGATGATTCTACTGGTTATATCTGGTTAACACGGTTTTCCGCAACAACGGCAACAGAAGTAAAAAAATCTATTGAAAAATTGAAAAACCAAGGCATGACCAGGCTTCTTTTTGACTTACGAAATAATAGTGGTGGATATCTTGAACAGGCAGCAGGAATTGCCGACTTATTTATTACTCAGAAAGATACACTTGTTTTTACAAAAGGAAAACGTAAAGATACAGAACAGGTCTTCATGGCACATCCTCATATAGGTGATGGAAATATTCCGTTGGTTGTTCTGGTAAACCGGGGCTCCGCTAGCGCAAGCGAAATTGTTTCTGGAGCTATACAAGACATTGATCGAGGACTCATCGTAGGAGAAACAACATTTGGCAAGGGCCTTGTCCAAAAACAACTTCCATTAAAGGACGGATCAGCTATTCGTATAACCATTGCACGGTACTTTACACCAAGTGGACGACTAATTCAGCGACCATATGAAAAGGGTAGGGATGATCAATATTATCTCAAACTGTATGAAAAAGACCGTGAGAAAAAAATTGATTCTTTGAAGGCATTACGCCCTAAATATCTTACCCGCTCTGGAAGAGTCGTTTACGGGGGAGGAGGAATCACACCTGATATATACATACCAAGGGATACGCTTATCAAAAACGAAACGTATAAGCTTCTTTCAAACTCTAAACGTCCCTTATTTAACTGGGCTTCCATTTATTTAAGTAATAATGATATGAAAAATAATACATCTGAAAATATTAATAACTTTACAAATTTTCGAGATCATTGGTCTTTGTCAGAACACGAATTCCAGAGTTTTCTCCTCTATTTAAAACAAGAGGATATTCAATATGACTCAACAGCAATATATAACAATAAAAATTATATCATGAACCACCTGAAAGCAGAGTGTGCAGGAGTTCTCTGGGGAAACAACGAAACCTGGGGAATTCGCAGAAGAACGGACAACCAAATAATAGAAGCATTAAAATATTTTGAAGAAGCTTCTTCTTTCATTGATGATAACCCTTAAATTCTCATAATTTCTATAAGAAAATAAAATAATCTATTAATTCATTGGAGGAATAAATGGTAGAATACTTTGTAAATGGTGGCCCCTTTATGTGGCCCATTTTGATTACACTGTTGGCTGGGCTTGCAATCTCAGCTGAGAGATTGTATTCTTTACTAATGTCATCGATTGATGAACAGAAGTTTTTCAAAGAAATTTCCGAAAAAATCGAAGGAAAGAACTTAGAAGAAGCTGTTCAGCTTTGTGAGGACACTCAGGGTCCAGTAGCGAAAGTATTTCATGCCGGTCTTACACGACAACACCATGGTATATCTGAAGTAGAAAAGGCAATACAGAATGCCGGTCCAATGGAAATGGCTTTCCTCGAAAAAAACATGATCTGGTTAAACGCCGTTGTTACAATTGCCCCAATGATTGGTTTTACGGGGACAGTGGCTGGCATGGTAAAAGCATTTGATGCTATTGCTGCAGCCAATGATATTTCGCCAGCTGTTGTAGCCGGTGGTATATCCCAAGCTCTACTGACCACCGCTTTTGGATTAATCGTCGCTATGATTATACAGGTTTTTCAGAATTTTTTCGTATCCAGGATTGACAAGCTTGTGTTAGATATGGAAGAGCAATCAGTACGACTGATTGATCATCTTTATGATCTGGATGTATCAAAAGGAAGGAAGAAAAAGCTTTAAGAAAAACCTGTGGGAAAAATAAAACGCAGATTCAAGGGAGGGGAAATCCCTACCTCATCCATGGCAGATATTGCTTTTTTACTCCTTATCTTTTTTCTTGTTACAACAACAATTGACATAGATAAAGGGTTGGGTCTGGTGCTACCTGCTGAGGGAGAAACAATTGAAATAAAGAAAAAAAATATTTTAAACTGCCTTATTAATTCCTCTGGAATGGTTTTGCTGGGAGGCGAACCAGTAAAACTAAAAGATGTCAGCCGCATAGTAAAAGAGAAACTCAGGGAAAATAACAAGCTGATCATTTCTGTCAAAACACATGAAAAAACTCACTACAAAGATTATGTGGCTATCATAGATCAGCTTAAAATAGCAAATGCAACCCGCATTTCAATCGCAGATACTGACTGATGAAATTTATCCGAAAAACAACTCTTTCCAGTGAAATCCCAACGGCATCCATGCCCGATATAATATTCATGTTGTTAATCTTTTTTATGGTTACAACTGTACTCAGAGAATTTTCTGGTTTACCCATTGAAATTCCAAAAGCGAAACGAATCGAAAAACTTAAATCAAGACGACATACATCACATATTTGGGTTTCTAAGGAAGGATTAATTTCAATTGAAGACCGCCTCTTTAATATGGAAAATATTCGAAACATCATATATGATAAACGAGTCGCAGATCCACAGATTGTTATTTCATTAAAAGCAGATGAATCAGCAAGAATGGAGTTGGTTTCAGGAATCCATAATGAGCTTAGAAAAGCAGACGCTTTAAAACTAAACTATTCTACAAAAACGTCCCTTGATTAATTTATGTCTTTGGAACAGCTCTCACTTAAACTCCGTTTTCCATTTATAATAAGAGTTACAGGTTTACTTAGTATAATTCTTTTAATTTCCCTGTTTTTTGTCCTCCCGCGATTTACTGGCGAAGGAGTTCAAGAACATTATGACCAAATTATTATTGAACAGATCGATATCCCTCAAACTCAGCAGATTGAAAGACCACCCCCGCCTGCGCGGCCATCAATACCAATTGAATCTGAAGATGAAGATCTGGCAGATGATTTAACTATTGAAGAAACTGACCTGAGTGATTTTGAAGCATGGGATGCACCTCCACCACCACCTTCCGGCCCTCAGGTTAAATTTATACCTTATGATGATCCTCCGGTCCCCCTAACACCAATTAGACCAAAATATCCGGAAATTGCCCAAGAAGCCGGCATTGAAGGTACTGTGTTCATCCAGGCCTTCATTGATAAAAAAGGACGTGTTATAGAAACCACAATCATTAAAGGAATTCCAAATACGGGCCTAGATGAGGCCGCAATAGAGGCTATCCGCAAAACACGCTTTAGGCCGGCAAAACAAAGAGAGCGCGCTGTTGGGGTTTGGATTTCAATACCTGTAAACTTTAAACTGAAAGGATAATTGGAACTAGTAAATTTATTTACCTACTATCCTTGCCGACCTATCTTGTGTTATCCGTGAGCCATGAAGGGGTCTCTCCTACCAACGCTAAAGACAATAGCGATGTCAAAATATCAAAAACAATCTGTTCTCTAGGTTTATATATATCAGTTTGAAACTCTAAAACAAACCCTCTTTTGGGAGCCGGATATGAAGAGTTATATTGACAAGCGATGTTTCCCCATTCTACCCATCGAGTAACTGTTTTTGTTTGCCTTGTCTTGCTGGTGGTTAGTGCGGTACACGCGCAAATAACAGGTAAGGTAGTAAATAAAGAGACACAAGAAGAAATTGTAGGCGCAAATGTCCTTATCGTCAACACAAACACGGGCACCACCACTGATGACAAAGGCGTGTTCTCATTTGATTGGCAAGGGGACTTTCCTATCAAGATTCGTGTCTCACATATCGGTTACAGTGAACAGGAGGTCACGGTCTTAGTCCCCAGTGAAATCTGGATGGAGATGGAATCCTCGGTATTGAAGGGAGAAGAGATCTTGATCACAGGTGATCGAAGAAAAATAGAGAGGGAAGTATCCAGCCGTGGAGAGGACGTTTCCTTGGAACAAATTGAGGTTCGTGGTATCCGTGACATCGGCGAGGTGCTACAAGAAATGAGCAGTGTCGTAATCTCTACTACCACATCAGGGCGACAAGCGGCCAGCATTAGGGGCAGCAATGCCAATGAGATATCAGTTTACCTAGATGGGGCCAAGCTCAATAGGGCTCTGGACGGCGTCGCAGACCTCTCTGCCATCGACATGATGGATTTGTCCAGCGTGGAGATAATAAGAGGAGGAAATTCTGTTTTCTTTGGCCCTGGGAATTTTGGGGGTGTGATTCATTTATCCTCACGATCACCCGAAAGCAACACAATAACCCTATACCGTAATGTTGGTCTAACCGATGCAAGAGATCAGGATTTGTCGGGAGCCATCAGTCTGCGGATTCGCTCCCTTGGAATTGGTGGTCGTTTTTCCGGTAAGTCGCGGTTATATGATGGCCGGACACTCTATACATCCCTCTTTAATAACCTCGTTTCTACGCTTAACTTGTCTGGTGGGAAGATTTCGGCAAGGCATTTGTCGCTTGGCAATTCCATAAAATTCCCTGCTGGTGCTATTATTGCGAAGGATAATTTAGCGGTAAATCGGGCAAGTTTCAGTGGATCAATTTTTGCCACTCGTGACTGGGAAATACAGTATGGAACTAGGCTCTGGGAATGGGAAGACTCATTCTTTGATAATATCACACGAAACCTTTCCGAAGAAACCAAATCGTTTCGTATAGGCAAATCCTTTCGCTGGAATCGGTGGGACGGAACACTCCAGTGGGAGATGGAAGACCAATGGTATTTCGGCGACAACCGTATCATCCCTAAAGACACAAGAGAGAATTGGGAAGATAGTGCACGCCTAAGATGGCTAGACAAAGGTTGGGCCGGGGTCTTGCGCTATACGACTCCGACCGACACTCCCACTATGGAGTCGATCCGTTTTGAATTAGGTGTTCGTCCAAGTCGAGCAAAATATAACCACCGTCAGATTATAACCGAATTTGATTCTTTATATAATCAAGCATCTAATAGCTGGAATCAAACTTTTATACAAGATACCCTCTATGAAAAAGAATCAAGAGTGGAAATGAGTACCTTCCGGTTAGGAGCCTATCTTAGAGGCACAACTCCGCGCTTTAGATATAACCTTTTTTTCAACCAAGGCTGGAATAAGCGACCCCCTACTTTGAATGACTATTTTCTATGGTTTACAACACGTAATCAAGCCGACGAAATCCTCCATGAAATGAACTCGGAAGAACAGGCCATCTTATTCCAAGGTGTCTTGACTGATACTTTGTTTGTAGAGCATCTATCTTCGACAGAGGTAGGAGGAGAACTCGTATGGGAACAATTGACTACAGTTGCTATTGACCGACTGGTGATTAATGGGAGTATTTTCCGTAATCATTATATCGACAAAATCGCGTATCGTTTGGTTGGAGATATCCTACCAATTCCATACAACACACCTATAGCAGCCGTCAATGGCGTTGAGTTAGGCACAAAGCTTACAATGCCGGAAATTTTTGGGGGATCTCTAAAGTTCATTGGAAATATCACGCTAGTGAATGTCAGCAATCAAGAAGTTTTTCCCGATAAGCCAAACCCCATTAGTCATTTTGTTGTCGATTGGCGAAAGGGGATATTTCATCTTAACCTAAGTCATGTTTATGAAGGATCACGGGTCTATCAGCGAGGAGGTGTTGAGATCAGGCAATATGATAGTCGTGAAAACACTAATCTGACCTTAACGCTTACAGAATCGATCTGGCTGTTTGACGCAAGTGTAAGCTACTCAATACGAAACCTCTTTTCCGATCAGGTCACATTTGTGGACTATGCCCACTACTCTACTGATCCTTTCAACTACTATGAGGCCTATAGAACATTGTTTTCCCTCAAACTAACCCTTTCAGATAAGAAGGTTAAACAGTGAGGATACTACCGTTCTATCTCCTGGTTTTTCTAGTCTTTGCCTGTGAATGGCCTTTTGACACAACCCCTACCGATGAAAGTCAATATTTTATAGTTAGTATTTCTCATGATATTACACGAATCGTTGATTCTGCAATTGTAGAAATTTCATGGACCGAAGTTACTATAGAAGATTTTTTTCATTTTATTATAGAAAGACGATCTGCAATTGAATCTACTTGGATAAAACGTGCAACAATTTCAAATCCTACAATTTCTTCTTATACAGATATGGTGGATGATGATACGACGTTTTATTACCGCGTCAGTATTTCAGATATTAACGGAAATGCTCGCTCAGGTGAAGCATCAACTACCATTCCACTCACAACCAAATTATTTGTCCCGGCTGATTATGATACAATTCAGCACGCTTTTTCAACCCCTATTACCGATGATGGTGATTCTATAATCGTATCGCCGGGAGAATACAATGGCTCTTTAGGGGTTCTTGGAAAAAATGTCGTTATTAAATCAACGCATGGTTTTACATCCACATCTATTATTGCAGATGATTATTTTCGTTGTGTCAATATCAACAAGGGTGTGCTTCAAGGATTTTTAATTACCGGGGGGTTTCGTTATTATAAGGATGGTACTTCTAATGTTGGCGGCGGTGTTTATGCAAGCGGAAGCGCTATTTTAAAAAATAATTATATTTCTGAAAATACCGCCCCAGGGCAAGGCGGCGGATTATACCTAACTGGAAATGCCAGCCTGTACAACAATATTGTCTTTCATAATGTCGGCGATAATGTGGGCGGCATCTTTATCAGCAACGCCACTGGAGAAGTGATCAATAACACGATTGTAGGGAATAGTATCGCAGGTGATTCCTTGGGGGGCGTCTCCATTACCAATAGCTCGGTAATATTCTTGAATAATATTATCTCGGAGCATACGGGGTTTGATTTACTTGTAACTAATGATACCCCTGCTTCTGTTGTGGCATACTGTCGTTTCAAGGATGCCGACCCAACGGATTCTAACGGAAACATTCCAGAGGATCCTCTGTTTCTTGAAGTGGCCAATGAAGATTTCCATTTACGCCCCGATTCGCCCTGTATCAATACTGGACACCCAGGAGATGAATACCAGAACAATAACGGTTCCCAGAACGACATGGGTGCCTACGGCGGACCTTATGGAGAATAGCTAACCATATTAATAGCCAGAAAGATGCAACGTACGTAAATCTTGATAGAAAATTCAACAGGGAGACTTATAGATTGAGGCCTTCGTTCATGTTGTAGATATATTTATCCAGCCCCTTCTTTTCATTGTCCTTTCTCATGTTGTCTGTGAGTTGCGAAGAGGTTTTTTCAACCAAACCTGAAGACAGTGGTCATGAAATAATACCAAAAACAACGTCGCAAGAGCACGAGAACCTATTTATAGATAATTCAGAGTTTTTCAAAAAAAATGGCTTATTTTTATCTAGGAGTTTTTGTTTGTTTCTTAATAACCATTCCCTGTTTACCAAAAATATTATTATACTCAGAAAGTAAATAAGGAGAGTTATTCATAAACAAATCAAGCAGTAAAGATGAATAACAAAATAAACACGGCAGAAGTTATCTTGTTTAACATTCTTTATATGTTCATGAATTGTGATTTTGATGTATCAGATAAAGAGTCTGAAATCATTGAGAATACAATGAGGGAACTAACAGATGAAGAAAAAAAGATAATTGAATCACAAATAAAGGATAACGAAAATATAATTTCTAAAGGATTCGATAAGATAAAATCAAGAACTATGGAAATGGGAAAACTCATAAATGAAACAAAAGACAGTGAGGGTATTAAGAAAAGTTTCATTGAAGTAATCAAGGCGATGATATTAATAGATGGTGTTATTCATAAAAATGAAAAAACAATGTTCAATGAACTTTGTAAACTGTGGGATGTAGAATCAGCATTAGAAATAAAGTAGCCTAATAGGAAAAAATACCATGGGGATTTTATCGAAGGTGATAAAACACATAGTTGCATCAAAAACGTTAGAAGCACCTATAGAAACACCTATAGAAGAAGCTAAGAAAGAAGAGGAGAAGAGTTTCCATGGATCTTTATTCTTTTCTGGGAGGAGAGAGAGAATTGATCAACTAAATAATCATGCTGAGAAATTAGACAATAAATTAAGAAACATGGGTATAGAGCCACGCCCATCCATAGAATAAAATAACTAGAGTTCGTTTTTAACCAAGTCGCTGTTGACAATGTTTTCCATACGTTATAAAGAAAAAAACTTCATTGTCTTAAACAGAGCTGACTTAACTAATCATCCTTCAGTCTCTGTTAATTTTAAACTGAAAGGATAACAATAAGAGTCTCTTTCTAACCTAAACTGATTTCCCTTGGAAAAGCTTCCTCCATAGCCAAAGAACAGGATCATAAAATCTATCTACTACCCGCTCCTTTAATGGAATAATACCATTGTCAGTAATTTGGATGTGTTCCGGGCACACATCTGTACAACACCGGGTAATGTTGCACATTCCAGACCCAAAATCTTTCCTTATCTTAGGAATCCTATCTTCTGTGTCCAGCGGGTGCATATCCAGCCCCGCCAGGCGAATCATAAACATCGGACCTATAAACTTATCTTTTCTGTCGTGGTCTCTTAATACATGACAAACATTCTGACATAAAAAACATTCAATGCATTTACGAAACTCCTGAACACGGTCAACGTCTTCCTGCATCATCACATAATCACCATTTCTGTTTTTTTGTTCCTGGGTTGGTGTAAAGGGGGTAATTCTTTTGTTCTGCTCGTAGTTCCATGAAACATCTGTAACCAGATCTTTTAGGACAGGGAACGTTTTCATAGGACGAATTGATATAGCTTCATCAGAACTATATTCATTCATTCTTGTCATACATGCTAACTTTGGTTTTCCATTTATCTCAACACTACATGATCCGCATTTTCCTGCTTTACAATTCCAACGGACAGCCATATCGTTTGCACGTTCAGTTTGTATTCGATGAATCACATCCAGCACAACCATTCCCTTGTCAACTTCGGATTGATATTCCACCATTGTTCCGTTCTCCTCGGTTCCTCTAAATATTTTGAATGTTCGAATACTCACAAACTTAGATTGTCTCCATCTTAATTTCCTGTTCTAATTCTTCTATAGATAAATTTGCAATGCGATTTAATTCCGCTGGAGGCTCAGTCCGGTTCACCTTTTTTGCCTTCATCGATCCGTCTTCGCCTTTATAGGTGACTACATTAATATTTAAAAAATCGTCCCTCTCATCAGGAAAATCAATTCGAGTATGGGCACCCCTGCTTTCTTCTCTTGTGAGTGCAGCTTTTGCTGTTGCTTCAGCTGTGATGAGTAAATTTCTTAAGGCAATTGCTTCGTGCCAACCAGGGTTAAACTGTGAAGCACCCTCCGCTTTTACATTTTTTACTGAACGCCTCAGATTATCCAATTGTGCTAACCCTTCCCTCAATAATTCCTCAGAGCGCACAATCCCTACATTGTTTTGCATAGCTTCCTGAAGGTCTTCATGTAGTAAATAGGGGTTTTCTCCTTTCTCTCGATTTAATATCTCTGTGGCATTTCTAATAATTGAGACAGCTTTTTTTTCTTCAATTGAGGGGGTCGTAGATAATGCGTTTATATAGTTAAAAACACCGTCCCCGGCTAATTTCCCAAATACCAACAAATCAGAAAGTGAGTTTCCTCCCAAGCGGTTAGCACCATGCATCCCACCAGAACATTCTCCGCATGCAAAAAGTCCTTGTACTGTTGACATTTGAGAATCGGCATCAACCTTTACTCCTCCCATACAGTAATGCAGCGTTGGGCCAACTTCCATTGGTTCTGTTGTAATATCTAGCTCTGCCAACACCTTAAATTGATGGTACATTGATGGTAATTTCTTTTTTATGTCTTCAGCCGATCTTCTGCTTGCAATATCAAGAAATGCTCCTCCATGAGGAGATCCTCTTCCTTCTTTCACTTCCTTTCTTATAGCGCGGGCGACGACATCTCTTGTCAGTAATTCTGGGGGCCTGCGGGCATCCTTGTCCCCAGCAAGCCATTTCCCTGCTTCTTCCTCTGTGTCGGCAGTTTCTGCAATAAATCGTTCTGGGATATTATCAAACATAAATCTTTTCCCTTCACTATTTATTAAAATACCGCCTTCCCCTCTCACTCCTTCGGTTACTAATATTCCCTTCACAGATGGGGGCCATACCATACCTGTAGGATGAAACTGAGTGAATTCCATATCAATCAATTCTGCTCCTGCCTCATAGGCCATCCCGCTACCATCACCAGTGTATTCCCATGAATTTGAAGTGATTTTCCAGGCTTTTCCAGCGCCACCAGTTGCTAAAATCACAGCTTTTGTTTTAAAAATCACAAATTGTCCTGTTTCTCTCCACATCGCTACCATGCCGGAAATTTTGTCTTGATCTTTTAAAAGATCCAGCCCCGTACATTCCATGTACACCTCTATTCCCTGGTGGATGCCATGGTCTTGAAGAGTTCTAATAATCTCTAGTCCCGTTCTATCGCCAACATGAGCAAGCCGCGGATATCTGTGTCCTCCAAAATTCCGTTGATTTATCAAACCCGATTTTGTTCTATCAAACACCGCACCCCACTCTTCCAGTTCTCTAACACGACCTGGAGCTTGTTTCGCATGTAGTTCTGCCATGCGCCAGACATTGAGAAATTTTCCTCCGCGCATTGTATCCCGAAAATGTACTTTCCAATGATCCCTATCATCAACGTTCCCAAGAGCAGCAGCCACACCGCCCTCAGCCATAACAGTGTGTGCCTTCCCAAGAAGAGATTTACATACTAAGCCCGTACTCAGTCCTTTTATTGAACATTCAATTGCAGCTCTAAGTCCTGCTCCGCCGGCTCCAACAACAATCACATCGTGTTCTATGGTTTGTATATCAGAAATATTCATCAATAACCCCAGGTATTATAGTCTGTCCAGGTTCCCACAGCCACCATCCGAACATAAATATCAGCGAACGCAACCCAGATCATGCTCGCCCAAGCCCAAAACATGTGTTCTCTATTCAACCATGAAACTCCTTTCCATAGCTTATATCTGATCTTTGGTTTTCCGCTCGGACAGGAAAAACAGTCCAGTTTTCCTCCTGATAAATGACGAAATGCATGACAGCCAAAAATATAACCTGCCAATAAGATTGGGTTTATAAGTAAAATTACAGAACCAACTCCAATACCTAATTGGCCGTTTCTGAAAAAACCGAGGATTGCATCATAGGATAGAATTACAACAAACCCCAATGCGACATACAATGTATACCTGTGAAGATTTTGAAACAGGAACAGCATTGTTTCTCCCTTATATTTTTTTTGTGGGATTCCCCTAACAGCACACGCAGGCGGTGCCATAAAATATGCACGGTAATAAAACTTTCGGTAGTAATAGCATGTCATACGAAAAGACAGGGGGCCGGCAAGGATTAAAATAGCAGGTGATGCAGGAATTAATGCTGGCCACCAATTTGGCCACGCTCCAAACCAGGCATGATCCATTGGAGCAGCCCCTTCAACAAATGGATTTATAAATATAAGCGGAGAATAAAAGGGGGATAAATATCCGCCAAAGCCTCCAGCTCCTCCATCCCACCAGTAAAAATTGGCTTGAAACATGGCCCATGTAGTATAGATAACAAAAGCAAGAAAACCTATCCCTGTCCAAAGCGGTTCAAACCACCAGTTATCCGTACGGTCAGTTTTGCTGAAAATCGTGGTTTCTACCTCTAATATTTTAGAAAACCTTGTTAATTAATACTGATTTACCAGATAAATTATTATAGCGTAAATTACCAATAGAACAAATAAGAATAAATAAATAAAGGATCGCGTTATCTTTTAACAAAACATTTAATACCTTCCTGCGAATACCGCCCCTAGATGTGAACCATAAAAGAGAATGGTTACTGCTATTCCTGTAATAGAGAAATATAGTAAAACCATCTTTGGTTTTTTGGGAAGTGTACCTTGTAATCGTCCCCTCCAAAACAGAAGTGCCACGAAAACACATGATGCTAATATTTGGAGGGAACCATGGTTTGTCTGAATAGGAAATGGTTCGTCCATAAGACCAGGCTTACTACTATAATCAGCTATTAATCCTGTTACGATAGCACACAATGCCGAAACCATGCCTAAAATCAAATTCCACCACCCAGCAAATTCAAGGCTTTTTTTCTTTAAGAGATAGCTCAAAAAATCAAATAAGAACCCAGAAGATAATAATGCAATAGGGAAATGGATTATCAGAGGATGGATTTCATCAAAAGACATTTTATAGTGTTATCACCTCAAATGTGTTGTTAGTTCCGACAATATATTAACTTAATAAAGAATCGTTGAAGAGAGCAAAAGCATTGCAAAAAATTAAGATGAAACCCTGTGTATTTATTCAACTATTATCACACTTTCATATTAACTTTTTAAAGAAAAATATAATGATTCTTTATAAAGGAATATCACCAATAAACAAACACTATCCAAAATTATAATGAAATATGGTTCAATCGCTGCCGGGGAACAGACAACACTTGAAACTGCTTGCCATATTTTAGAAAGCGGCGGCAATGCGTTTGATGCTGCTGTCGCTGCTGTTTTCACATCAATGACGTCTGAATTTACACTTACGGGTGCCGGGGGTGGAGGAGCCCTGATGGCATTCCCCTATAATTCTGAACCAATTCTTTTTGATTTCTTTGTTGATACACTACCAGTTGGACTTAAACAGTTAGACTTTTTCCCTGTTACTGTAGATTTTGGTACCAGCCAACAAAATTTTAATATTGGCAAAGGGTCTGTGGCCGTACCAGGTAATATTTCAGGCCTTCTTCACGTACATAAGCGACTTGGGCTTCTTCCTTTAAAAGTTGTTCTTGAACCTTCAATTATCACAGCAAACAATGGAACTGTCCTCAACAAATCACACAGCTATCTTGTAAAAATTCTTGAGCCCATTCTAACATATAATAACTATGGAAAAACTATTTTCAAACCCAAAGGAATCCTGCTCAAAAAGGGTGACAGAATTTTACTCCCAGGGTTTGGGGATTTTCTAGACCAACTCTCCCAAGAGGGTGAAGCCTTCTTTTATAGGGGCAGTGGGGCAAACCATATTATTAATACCCTTGGAGATGGTGGGCTTATTACGAAAAAAGCTCTTAAAAACTACCAGGTTATTGAGCGTAAGCCTTTAAAGTCTACTATTAACAAATATACGATGTATACAAATCCGGCTCCGTCTATTGGCGGGACCACGATCGCCTTCTTACTTCAGTTATTAGAGAAGACAACTCTTGAAAACATATATGGTCCGACTGCTCTTGCTCGCGCAATGAAAATTACGTCAAAAGCAAAAAAAGACATCTATATCAACCCTGAAGATGAAACCCAAATAACCAAATTGCTGGAACCACAAATAATTTCAGCTTATTCAAAAATATTTACTAACCAAGAAAATTGGTTTCCAGATAAAACAAACACACCATCGTTTGGATCCACCACACATGTTAGTATAATCGACAAAACAGGAAATGCTGCCAGTGTTACTACAACAAACGGCGAGGGGTGTGGTTATTTTATTCCTGAAATGGGATTTATGATGAACAATATGCTAGGCGAAGAAGTTCTTAATCCTTCCGGGTTTCATTTATGGACAAAGCAACAGAGACTACCAACATTAATATCTCCCACTATAGTTGTCGGAGAATCCGGACCTGAGCTAGTTCTTGGTAGTGGTGGCAGTAACCGAATAGGATCAGCTATTTCCCAAGTAATTCTAAATACTCTTTCATATAAAATGGACTTAGGATCAGCTATTAGCGCTCCTCGGGTTCACCTTGAAGACAATATCCTCCATCATGAGGTTGGAATAAAAATAGATAAAAAAGCCATTAAAGATAAAACCATTAAGATAAAGCGCTGGGATGAGCTAAACCTGTTTTTTGGTGGGGTAAACGCAGTTACAAAAACGGCTGCGGAGGGTGACCCACGCAGGGGCGGAGTTGGGATTGTCTATTAATCAGCCTTCCTTTTTTTATCTTCTTCAACAAGCCATCCAAAAAGGTTTTTCTGTTCCTTGTTTTTCTGTAGTGTGTCCGGGACTCCTCCCGAAAGCTAGACAGATCTGAAATGTTTCTCTTTTGTCCCCTTCTAGAATGAGTCGTCGTATTCAAAATAATAAGGATTAATACCAATTATTGGTTTAAACATAATATTAAGAACAAGGAGGAGCTAATTAGGGGGATTAAGCTGATGTTTCCGTTGTAAAAAATCAACAATTGAGAGCCCACTTGCTTTATATGCGGCTTGCGTTTGTATCGATTTGGGGCCTTTTGATAGCACATCATTGACAAAAGGCTCAAGAAATTTACTCTCGCTTTCAATCCCAAAAAAATCAGCTCTTTCTTTCAGTCCCTTTACTGATAAAGAAGAAAAAGTTTTAATCCATTGTTTAATTGTTTTCCCGGCAGGACCTTCTTGATCAAGGTTGATCTTATAAACTGTTTTATTTAGATGTTTACGTTCTGCTGTTGTCCAGGTTTTCACAATTTCCAATACTTCATATTTTGTATTTTCTGAGGCAAGCAATCCAGTCCAAAAAGCAGCAGGGGCTAATTCAAATCCATATGGAGGCCTATCCGAACCACGAACCTCTAGAATATGTTTAAACCTAACGTGGGTAAAAATCTGATGAAGGGCTAATTGGATATCTCTATCCTGTAAAACACCAGATTTTTCTTGGTTCGATAGCCATTCTCCAAAAGTTCCATCAAACCCTTTAAACTCCCCCTCTTGATTTAAAACAAAAATCGCAGGGACATCTTGGAGATATTCACTGTATTTTTTAACAAGATTTTTATGTGAGGTTATACCATGATCCAACAGGTTTTTACATCGAACAGAATCAGTATCGTTCCAAATCCTGTATCTCGGGTTTTCTGTTCCAGTAGGTCTCGAATTCATAAAGGGACTGTTTGCGAACAAAACCGCACAAATGGGTTCAAGACAGTCTGCAATAAATGCCATTATTTCTGCATCTTCTTGTGAGCACATATCAATGTTTATCTGAATGCTGGTTGTGTTCCGCATCATCCATGGACCGTGTCTACCTGATGTAACAAATCTATTATGCATAAGATTATACTTTTCCATATCAATCAAGCTTATATCTTCCGGCGAATAAATTGGTTCAAGTGCATAATCAATATGCATCAAATTCTGTTTGTTCAATACTTTTCCAACCCGTTTAAAATAAATTTGAAGGTGGTGATAAATTTCATGAAGACTGATAAACGGTGGGGATGCCCACTCCAGCTGGCCCCCAGGTTCCAGCGAATAACTGGCTTTAATAAGATCGTTTTCCTGATATTTTTTCATTATTTCCATGAATGCTGATGCAGAAAACTCTTCGCACAAATCAACCGGTAGGCGTTTCATGTTTTTATTATAAAACATGCATTCTATTTCTACCCCGATTTTTCGCTTTTCAGGATGAATGATATTAGATAAAATGAAAGTTTCTATACGTTCTGTCAAATTCATAAGAGCCTGATTTTACTAAAAAAAATAAAAATATAAATGTATTATTTTTTCATTGAGGGGTCAAGGACATCGCGTAAACTGTCTCCCATTAGATTGAATCCTATAACCGTGCTGGCAATTGCAATCCCCGGTATTATTGATAACCATGGAGCTGTACGAACAAAATCTTTTCCCGCGTTGATCATGATTCCCCAGCTCGGTGTTGGGGGCTGGGCCCCCAGGCCAAGAAAAGAAAGACTCGCTTCTACCATTATTGCACCGGCAATACCCAGCGTATAAGTTACAATCATTGGGGCAAAACAGTTTGGGAGTATGTGCTTTAATAATATTCTTGGTTTGCTTAAACCAAGCACCTCACAAACTTTTATAAATTCACTTTCTTTAATACTGGCAACTTGCCCCCTCATAAGCCGAGCCATCCCCGGCCAGGAAACAAATCCAATGGCAAAAAATACAACCGTTAATGTTGGCTCAAACGCAGCTGTTATGCCTATCAAAAACAGAAGTGTTGGAAATCCAAACATAATATCTGTAAGGCGCATTATGAGTGTTTCTAAAACACCACCATAATATCCGGAAATTGCACCAAGAATGACTCCAATCAATAACGATAACGTGCTCGCGCTTATACCGACTAATAACGAAATTCTGGCACCATAAAGCAGCCGCGAAAGCACATCCCGGCCAAAGTTATCTGTTCCTAGCCAATATCGATATTTTTTATGCCAGTCTTTCTCCTCTACGCCTTCAAGCTTATTTTTTTCTATCTCAAAAACTCTGTTCAGCTGGTCTTGGTATTGTATCATTTCTCCTTTCTTGCTAATTGATGCAACAGCAACTGTCTGAACTGGCAACTCAGGTGTTAGCCTAAATAAAATAATCTCTCCTGTAAAACCCGGTTTTTGGTTTCTAAATTCAAGTACTTGTGTGTATGGGCTCATAGGAGCAATTACAGGAGCAAAAGTTCCGGCAAGAACGACTATTGCTATTATTGTAATTCCCAAAAGAGAACTTCTGCCTCTAATTAATTTGGAAAATACTGTACGCCTGCGTATGTGTGAATCAACCATTTTTTCCTTCTGTTCGCATTCTAGGATCAACAATACCATAAAAAATGTCCACAATAAGATTCGCAAGGATAAACATAAGTGCCATAAAAAGAACTGTGCCCTGAATTACAGGAAAATCTCGTTTTAAGATCGCTTCCAGTGCATACCTGCCTATACCCGGCCACCCAAAAATAGATTCTGTCAAAACTGCCCCGGATAAATAACTCCCAAAGTCTGTCCCAATGACTGTGATTATGGGAATTAAAATATTCGGAAAACCATGCTTAAGAATCACTTTCCACTCTGGTAACATTTTCATCCTTGCAGTGCGAATATAATCTTGATTCAAAACATCCAGCATCGTTGCCCGGGTTAGCCTGGCAAGGTAGGCTGCTGATCGAAGCCCCAAGGTGATGGCTGGTAGAATAATATGCTCAATACCTCCGAAACCCGTGGGAGGAAGCCACTGCAGGAACACTCCTATAAACAAAATAAGCATAAGCCCTACCCAGAAAACTGGAGCTGATATGCCAGCCAGCGCAAAAAACATTGTAATCTTATCAAGAATAGACTGAGGTTTTAATGAGGAAACAATTCCCATTGTAAGGCCCGTTATGATTGCAACAATCATTGATGCAACAGCTAATATCAGTGTGTTGGGGAATTTTATCAGCAATTCCTCTGATACTGATCCTCCAGTAATAAAAGATTTACCAAAATCACCCCTCATAACATTACTAACATAGTGGACAAACTGCATGGGAAGCGAATCATCAAGATGAAGTTCTTTCCGAAGTTTATGGATTGTTTCTTCATCATATCGTTCGCCCACCATAGAAACCACAGGGTCTCCCGGGACCATATACATGAGGATAAACGTAATGACAATTACACCAAACAAAACAGGAATTGTCTGTAAAATTCTACGAACTATAAAATTAACCATCTATTTTCGAACAATGTTGGTATAGCGCTCTGAATTAAAAATAGTTTTTGGAACATATCCAGTTATTGTTGATTGTGTAACTATATTTGTTTGGCTATGCCATAAAAACACCCACGGAGCTTCATTAAAAATTACCCGGTTTGTTTTCTCAATTAGGCTGTCTCTCTTATTGCCAACTGGTAACAATTGAATCGTCTCAATTAACTTATCAACTTCCGGATTTTTATAGCGATTTCTTTTTGTCATCGATTCAGAACTATGAAACAATGGAAAAAGGAAATTCTCCCCATCAGGGTAGTCAGCAAACCAATCCAGATAGTAAAGATCTGGTCTGCCTGCCCGTACCGCTGTCTTAAATACATTCCAATCACTTCGCATTATTTCAACTTCTATACCTATTGCACTCCAGTATGATTGAAATGCTTCCAACACATGAAATATTTCTGACCCGCCTGCTACCCAGAGTTTTGTTTGAAATCCATTCCCATAGCCAGCTCTCTTTAGAAGTTCTATCGCCAAGGCAGGATCATATGGATACGGACTGGGCGGAGAATTACTAAGCAACAGAGGAGGAACTGGTCCAGATGCCTGTATTCCTGTGTTAGCCAAAAGAAGTTTTAAAATCTTTTCCCTGTCCAACGAAATATTCATCGCTTTTCTAACAAGAACATCGTCAAATGGTTTGCGAGAACAGTTCATTGCTATATACCAAATATTTAGCTCATCAATGGAAAATATATTGTCTCTCCACTCTTTTTTTTGTGTCCATTGTAATAATTCTAAAGCCGGAATATTAAATATATCCAGGTTCCCCACTTCAAATTCTGCGCTTTGTGTTAATGTTTCAGATAAAATTCGAATTTTCAGCCCACTCATTATAGGAGTTTCTCCCCAGTATTCATCATTTCTGCTAAAGATCAACTCTCCGTCTTTCTCCCAGAATTCTAGCTTCCAGGGGCCGCTTCCTGCAGGGACATTTCTTATCTTATCACTCTTGGATGAATTAACAATAGCTGCAGAAGGCATGGCAAGATATTGAATAAATGGTGCAAAGGGTTTAGTAATCTCTATGCGTAGGTTATAATCGTTTTTGGCTTCAAGTCCCTCTATTTCTTTGGTTTTCCCTTCCATAAATTCTTTTGCACCTACTATTTTATCAAAAAGCCATGTTTGGGGTGAATGACTGGTTGGATCAAGCACCCTCTTTATTGAAAAAACAACATCTTGTGCCAAAATGTATGTTCCATCATGAAAGCGGGCGGATGGGTTCATTGAGAAAGTATATGTACGACCATCTTCACTTATAGACCAATCTTTTGCTATGCTTGATAAGAGCTCTGTCCCGGGCCCAAACCGAACAAGGTGGTCGTACACCAAAGAAATAACCCCCCCGGTTCTAATGTCCACAGCCATTGCCGGATCAAAGCCACGAATGTCAGATGAAATCGCTATTGTTAGGACTGCCTCATCCTTTACCTGGCCACAACTCACAATAATAAGGCTGATAAAAACAAGTGTTTGTTTTTTAAACCAAACGTGTTTCTTCATATTTCTACATTTAGTATAAACAAAGAAAAATACAAATTCATATTTCTAAATTTATTTTTTAATTTAAAAACTATAGATTTTTCATCCACTTAAAGTGGCTTTATTTCTTAAATGGCTATTCTTTGAAATTTAAGTACCTTATTTTTAGTCTATCAAAAAGGAAATTCTATGACAAAACACATATACTTGTTTGGAAATAATCATGCTGAGGGTAACGCAGAAATGAAAAATCTTCTGGGCGGAAAAGGCGCTAACCTGGCGGAAATGACCAATCTTGGGATTTCGGTACCCCCGGGGTTTACAATAACTACTGACGTTTGTAATTATTATTACGACAATAATTTAAATTATCCTAGTGACTTGGATAATCAGATGAATGATGCGTTGAGACAAACAGAGGTTGTCATGGAAAAAGGGTTTGGCAGTGCTGACAACCCTTTGCTTTTCTCTGTGCGTTCCGGAGCCCGCCAATCCATGCCCGGAATGATGGAGACTGTTCTCAATATTGGGCTTACATCTAAAACAATCCCCGGGCTCATTGCAAAAACTGGAAACAAGCGCTTCGTTTATGATGCTTATCGCCGCTTGATTACAATGTACGCAGATGTTGTTATGGAAAAAGCTGCTGGCGTTGAGACAAAGAGTGGAAAAGGTATCCGCCATCAGCTCGAAACAATTTTGTTTGATCATAAAGAAGAAAAAGGTTACACAGAAGACGCTGATCTTTCCGGAGATGATTGGATTGTCGTCTCTGATAAATTTAAAAAACAAATAAAAGAACAGCTTGGTGAAGAATTTCCGGATGATGCCTATGTACAACTTTGGGGCGGCGTAACAGCTGTGTTTAAAAGCTGGAACGGTAAACGGGCTATCAGCTACCGTAAGATAGAAAACATACCTGAAGAATGGGGAACGGCCGTAAATGTTCAGGCAATGGTTTTTGGGAACACAGGTAAGGGGTCAGCCACTGGTGTAGCGTTTACCCGGAATCCAGCCACAGGAGAAAATGTCTTTTATGGTGAGTGGCTACAAAATGCCCAAGGTGAAGATGTTGTTGCTGGGCTACGAACACCAAATCCTTTGAACGAATCCACAAAAACAGACGACAATCAAGACACACTGTCTTTGGAATCGTTTTTACCTCAAGTTTACAATGATTTAGATGCGATCCGAATTAAACTTGAAAAACATTATGCTGACATGCAGGATATTGAGTTCACGATTGAAGAAGGGCGTTTGTGGATGCTACAAACACGTACTGGAAAACGAAATGGTCCTGCTGCCATCAAAATGGCTGTAGACATGTTTCACGAAAAGCTCATTGATAAAGAAAGGGCTGTTTTGCGTGTCTCTCCTAATCAAATTGACGAACTGCTTCATCCTATGGTGGATCCTGAAGAAGAAACTGGGGGTGAGCTTTTAGCAAAGGGCTTACCGGCCGGTCCGGGCGGCGCCACAGGACAAATTGTCTTCACAGCTGATGATGCAGAAGCTTGGAAAAAAGAAAATAGGATGGTTGTCTTGGTTCGAGACGAAACCTCACCTGAAGATGTTCATGGGATGCATGCTGCTGCTGCCATTCTTACCTCCAAAGGAGGCATGACAAGTCATGCCGCTTTGGTTGCCCGCGGTTGGGGCAAGTGCTGTATTGTTGGGTGTAGTTCTTTACAAATTAACACCGATGAAAAAACTCTTACTGCTAATGGCGTGGTATTAAAGGAGGGGGATTCACTTACTTTAAATGGTACAGCTGGAAAAGTTTACAGAGGTAAACTTGGTCTTTTAAATGCGGACCCAAGAACTAATAAAGAATATGCGGAATTAATGACATGGGCTGATGAGATTCGTACCTTAAAAGTTCGAACCAATGCAGAGCGACCTGAAGATTCTGTGTTAGCTCGAAGCTTTGGTGCTCAGGGGATAGGTCTTTGCAGAACTGAACATATGTTCTTTGATCCAAAAAGAATTTTGGCAGTACGAAAAATGATCCTTGCGGGAAGCGAAGAGGACCGACGGACTGCTGTTATGGAACTTCTGCCGTATCAGCGTGATGATTTTCGAGGTATTTTAGAAGCAATGAACGGTTTGCCAGTCACAATTCGTCTTCTTGACCCTCCGCTACATGAGTTTATGCCTCAAAACAATGAACAGATCAACGAACTTGCTGATGAGCTTAATATTTCAGCAGATGCAATTCGTATTCGTATCAGTAATTTACACGAGCTTAACCCGATGTTGGGACATCGCGGTTGCCGTTTGGGTATTGCATATCCTGAAATCACGGAAATGCAATCCCGGGCAATCTTTGAAGCTACGGCTGGGCTGATAAAAAACGATATTAAGGTGTTTCCGGAAGTTATGATTCCGCTTGTCGGAACCTATACCGAATTTGAAAACCAGGAAGCTATTGTCAGAAAGATTGCTGATGCTGTCATGGAAGAAAATAGTATCAAATTTAATTACCTTGTGGGTACAATGATTGAATTGCCACGCGCTGCTCTCACTGCTGATGAAATAGCTCAAAAAGCTGAATTCTTTAGTTTTGGTACGAATGACCTGACCCAAACCACCTATGGCTTCAGTCGTGATGATATTGGCGGGTTCTTACCGGATTACCTAGAACAGAAGGTGCTTGCTCATGATCCGTTCCAGAGCTTGGATCAGTCCGGTGTTGGTCAATTAGTGAAAATGGGCGTTGATAAAGGACGCAGTATCAGAGAAAATCTGGAAATTGGAATCTGCGGAGAGCACGGCGGAGATCCGGCAAGCATTGACTTCTGTCACCGTGTAGGACTGGATTATGTGAGCTGTTCACCCTACCGGGTGCCTGTAGCACGTTTAGCAGCAGCACATTCTGCAATAATAAACGCCTAAAATAGAAAAAATAAAATTAGAAAAACCCGTCTTTTTTTATAGAATATTATTTATAAGAAAACGTCTTCATTGTTCTAAAACCAAAGACGCCCACTGTTGTTTTATTAAAGAATTTTTCTTTACTCAATCATTTCGCCAGAACCAGTCAGGTCCTGTAGAGAAAACGCACCGTCTTTTTCCATTATGCGGGCTTGCTCAACAATTTTCTTTCTTGCTCTTTCTACCTCTCTCTTTGAAAGGGCCCCCTCTTTCGGCTCATACATAGCTTGTTTTTTGTTTGGAAGATTATTAATCACCCTGTTAACATCTGCTTCAGACATTCCCTTCAAAGCAGTAGCAATATCGTCCAAATCCACCGAATTCATTATATCACGAATAAGGTTGTCAGGAAAAAATTCAAAGATATTCTCAAACGTTAAGTGATATTTTTTTACTTCCTTCGCAAGTTCTGGGTTTTCCAGACTGATCGCTGATAAAAACTTGTCCTCTTCATCTTGACCCATTGTACTGAGAATGTCTGCAATATCTTTTCCTCCTCCCCTGGAAAAATCAAGGGTTCGGGGTAAAAAGCTGGATTTTTCTTTTAATTCAGTTGCTACGTTCACAACTGCTTCCAACGGAATATTAGACAGATTCCCCAGTTCAATTAATGTGCGGCCTTTTTCTTCAGGCTTCATCCGGTTCAGAATTAAGGTACGTCTTTCCAGCGATACTTGGGCCAATACAATGGCTATAACACGGGGCTCCTCTGGAGAAATCAGAGCTACAAGCTGTTCCTCCGTAAGGCTATCCAAAAACTCAAAGGGTTTTCCCGCCGTGTCATCTTCTTCCTTTTGAAATTCCTCGCTAACAAAACTAAAATAAAACTCTTCCGTCACTCGTTTTTTAACAGAAAAAGAAGTGTTTTCCATTTCTCGCATCATAGCCCTGATTTTTCTTTTATCAGTTTTCGACAAATCTTCGATTAAAGTAATCGCAAGGCTTTCCCCAAGAATCGAAAAGAGAATTGCTACTTTTTGTAGTCCTGATAATCTGTGGTAATCTGTAATCATCGCGACCCTCTACTTTTTCTTCTTCTTAGATTTTTTTTCTGTGGGTTCTTCCTCAGGTGGTGGTGGGGCTTCCTCTTCCGGCGGGGGTGGAGCCTCAACTTCCATCCATTCCTTTACAATTTTCGTAGCAGTTGCAGGCTGACCAACACTCATTGAAACAATCGATTTTTTTATATCATTAATTTCGCTTCGTAAAACACTTGGGTCTTCATCAATCTCAATGTTTTTCATCTCCCCCTGGCCTGGTGGTGCTGAATGCGGGATACTTTGTGGGGCAGCTGCCGGAGCTCCTTCTTGGGTGTTTTTCTCTGCTTTTTTCCTGGTCCTCTTTTTTGGGCGCCGAGGAGGATACATCCATGGTGGTGGTGGTGGATATTGTTGTTTTGATCTTCCCAGAAGGGTAATAACCAGAGCAATAAGAACAATCAATATAAATGCACCAAAAACAGAAAACAAAAGAGCTGTCGTAGACATCCCCCCATTTTCTGCTTGCCCTAAATCTTCTTGAGTACGTTCCAATAAGTTTGATATTTCTTCAATACGGGCATCAACTTCTGCTATCTGCTTTTCCCTTTGTTCTACCTCCGTTAAGATTTCCTCCTTTTCTGCATCGGGCTGCCCTAACATCTCTTTTAAATCGTCTGTTTCCTGTTGTAATTTTTTAATTTGCTCTTGATAAGGAGCAATAAATTTTTCAATTTCTTGTCTATACGCCCGCTCCTTAGCAGCGGCTTTCACACTATCAGCAAACATCAAAAGTCCTTGTACTTGACTTTTATATTTTTCTATTTCTTTCTGCCCATATTCACCTTGGGCTACACCCCCTTGTGACCTTTCAACTTCCAGCGACTCAATCTTATCTGCAATAGCCTTTAAAAGAACCTGTTCTGCCGACTTCTCATCCCGCCTTTCCTTAAAACTAGCAGTCATAATACTCAACACATCACCTCGCGACCTGTTGAATCTGGAAGCCATCATCACAAGTTGGCGGATATTTTCAATCAATTCTGGTGAGGATCCTTCCTGTAAAATAATACTGATTTCCTGTTTAATAATTTGCCCTATTGATGGACGTTTATAAGAAGAAGTCTTCGATAAAATCTCTGGATCTGGTTCTTTTTTATCCTGGTGGAATGTGGCTCCTTCAGAAGGGTTGGAGATTGTCGGTTTGTCCATTATTTCTGGTTTCTGTTCCAACTCAAATTCAAACCCGGGTATTGGTAATCCAACCATGCTTCTTACATCACCAGAAGTTTTAGGATCATCAGGACTTGGCTGTATTTCACGAAAACTATTCTTTTGTACGGAGGGGCTGGCTTTTTTCTTTCCTGTAAAAAAAGTAACCTGTTCTTCTATAGCATCACTTAATTCTAAATCAACACTTACATCCACCACATAGCGTGATTCGTCGATTACTTTTGAAAGAGCATTTGTAATTCGCTCACGAAGATTATTTTCTACCATTAGTTTTTGGGCAAGGAACCCGGACTCTTGGCCTGTTCCATCTGTTAAAAACAAACCCAGAAAAATAATTACAGGTAATTTTGGCCATTGCTTCATCATAACAACTCCCTTATTCATATAAAAATTTTATTGTTTCTCTCCTGTATCATCGGAGATGGCTTCCGATATTCCCACAGGACCGCCTCGCGGCGACAAAAATGTGATTTCAACGCGTCTATTCCGGGCCTTTTGCTGAGGATTAGAATTATATTTTTTTATTAAATCTGCTGTGATTAATTCCGTGTTTTTTTTATCTCTTGGAACAAACTCCCCATATCCAACAGCCTCTAAGCGGGTGGGGTCTATGTCTAAAACTATCATTTGACGGACAACAGCAGAAGCCCTAGCGCTGGACAGCTCCCAGTTACTTGGATATTGTAACCGTAACGCTTCTGGAAGCTGATCGCTATCGGTATGACCTTCCACAGCAATTTTAAAATAGGACTCTTTAACTGTAGGTATTATTTTTTTTAGTATATCCAAAAATTCCGGCTTGGTTACTGCCGACCCTGAACGAAAACTGATATCAGAAGAAATCCCAATAGTGACGCCCTTTGGGCCGGTGGTAACCTCTACTGGTTTTTCTCCCGTCTTAGGGTCTTCTTTCATCTCTTCAACTATTTTTACCGTCTCCTTATGGATATCACCGAGAGACATGGATTGATTGTCAAGTTCCTTCTTTTTGCCCACAGATTTACCCATTCCATCGGCCATGTTTTCAAGTTTTACAGGATCTATAGTAGAGATAGCAGCTAGCAATACAAAAAAAGCAAATAACAGTGTCATCATATCAGCAAATGTACCAAACCAGCCAGGAAGGCCTTCATCAACTAACCGGGTCCCCTTTTCAATATATTTCTTTTTTTCGGCTGCAGTTATAGCCATTTAATTTATTCCTCTCGTTTCCATTCTTTTGGCGGAATGAATGAGTTCAGCTTTTCCCTAACAATTATGGGATGTTTTTTTTGATGAATCAATCGGGAAGCTTCCAAATACAAGGATTGCTGGGTACTATGAAAGGCGACCCGGGTAAGTATCTTTGCGCTCATGGGCAAAAAGAACAGATTTGCAAGGACTGCACCGTAAAATGTTGTAATCAGGGCGGCAGACATGCCGGCACCGAGGGTGTCTGTACCCCCCTCACTAAAGCCTGACAACATAACTACAAGCCCAATGAGCGTTCCAATCATACCCCAGGCGGGAGACATTACTCCCATGTTTTTAAATAAATCTGCCTGGGTTCTTTCCCTAGATTCTCTATAATCAATTCTTGTGGTTAATATGTCTGTCAATTCTTCAATAGCCATCCCATCAATAACCATTTGAACAGCATCGCGAAAGAACGGGTTGTCAATACTGCTAACTTTTGACTCAAGATCTGCCACACCTTTCCGTGCTGTTTCTGCAACCTCCACCGCTCCATCTACTTCATCGCCCAGCCTTTGCTTACTTCCTTTGAACACGGCACCCATGGCGGCCCCCAATTTCATAACCTCCTGGAGTGGAAAAGCAACCGACACAGAGGCTATCATACCCCCAAACACAATTGCGAAACTGGACGCAGAACCAAACATTCCTAGGTCTGGGGTCATTAATATAATACCCCCTAAAATCGATCCTATTCCCAATAATATTCCTACAATTGTTGCAATATCCATAGAAAATTACTCCTTAATAACGCTTGTTGTTCTTAGCCTGTTTTCATGGAGAGCCTTAAGAATATTTCTCACATCATCATATTCTGCATCCAAGCGCAGGGCTAGGTTCCAATCAATGGTTGCACGCTGAACATCTCCAAGTTTATAATAAATAGACCCCCTGCGTGCATAGGCCAGGGCAAGGTTCGGATTCAACTCGAGCGCAGCTTCCACCTCTTGTAATGCTCCGCGATAATCCCCCGTGTAAAAAAATCTTAGAGATCGGGATAAATGACGAAGAGCGTCATTTTCATTTTTATTCTGAACATTCTGATCTAATTTTAACGATTTAAGAGAATCCTCTAGAAACATCGAGTTTTGTTCCATGGCGGACAGCTGAACAATCAAGTTGCGCATTTCATTATTCATAAGGCTCATGGAATCCCGCAGGGAGTGTACAACAAAATCAGCTATCCTGAGGGTGCTATCCCTCTGTGCTGTGATTGTTTCGCCCTCTATTGGATACAGTTTTCTTGGGTCACCAACAAAGGGTGAGGGCCCACCAAAACGTTGCACTACCGGCTCTTGTATTATAGCCCGGGGAACCGCCATGTCAAGGCCAAGAGTTACCCCAGGATGGCCTGCCCAATAGCTGTCTCCAAAGTGCGGTAATTTATCTATATGGGTGAACCCGAGGCTCAGGCGGTAATCCGAGGTAAGGGGGATGCGGAGTCCCACATTGATGCCTGTTCCGTCGAATTCACCCACTAGATCTATTCCTCCCCAACGAGCAAAATAGGGGGTATTCAAAATAAACCCCACAAAAACACCCGCAGTGGAGCCCGTATCATTTGCTACTGTTTGAGGAGAACCATCATCATCAAATTGCGGAGTACTAATTGGACCTAAACTGCCTGTTCCAAACCCCAGATATGTGTTCATTTTATATAAGCCAACTTCTTTTTCGCTGCTGACAACTGCAAAAAGAGATAATTCGTCAGAATTAAGACTTAACTGGGACGACTCCTCTGTGTTCTGAAAAACAATGTCCTGTAAACCAAGAGAAATTGATACATCCTGATATGTGTAAACCCGCTTTTGAATATGAAAACCAAATTCCACCGGGGCCGTATAACTGCTTTCTTTAAGATGGGCACGCTGTGTTGTGTCAGCGGCCATAGTAAATGAAAAACCAAACAGAAAACCAGACTTTCCTGTCTCCATATTAAAATATCCGCCCTTTGATGTGTTCAGGGGAGAAAAATTATGTATTTCTGACCCAAAACCTGTTTGAAAAAGATATGGGCTCCGCGAAAGGCTGCTTGACGGAATTTTTAACATGTCACCCGGGCGGGTATATGTAACCCTGTTTGATGCATTTGTTGTGCTTCCCAAAAAGAGGATTAAACTGAGTAAAAACACTTTTTTAATCATTAATATAATTCCACGCTATTCAATTCCATTCCTACCAACTTGGCGTAGTCGCTCTCTGGATAGTCGTCCAACAAATCTCTAAACATAATCATTGCCAGCTCTTCCTTCCCCAGTGTCCGATAAATAAGTCCTTTTTGAATGAGAGCATCTGTCGCTCTTCCTGGGTTTTCCATTACCAGAAGCTTGTCCAGCATTATCAGGGCGGAATTATACTCTTTCCCCTGGCGATAACAGTCAGCCATCCAATACAAAACATTTCCAACTGTCCACTGATTTGCTCCCGTAAAAGAAAGTGCTAAAAAATAATTAAGTGCTTCTTTGTATTCTTCCCTTTGGTATGCAAACACCGCTGACATATAAACCAGCTGACTGAATTGTTGTTGAGGTGTGGCTAGGCTCTGCTTAGGCAGGAGCATTAGGGGTGGCATCTCTAAGACTGAAAACACCGTTTCAATAGTCACGTCTTCAAAAGAAGAATCATCAACAAAACCATTGTTCGCTGGAATGAAAACCTCCGGCCTTTCTGGTTTACGTAATGGGGGGTTAGTAATGACTGCTATAATGTCCTTTATCTCTTTGTTTTCACTTTGAATTAAGTCTACTTCTTTTGAAAAGGTTTCCTCAAGTTGATCAACCCTCTTTTGAATACGCTTCAACAGTTCCAGCATTTCTTGGGAAGCGGCCATATAAATTGCCCCGCTTTCCGCCTTTTTAATTTTTATTTTTATTTCTTGAGAGGGGGCCTCTATAAGCCTGGAATATGCCTCTTTTCCTGTGCGTGGTTCTATTGCAATACCAAGATCAAGAAAAAATATATCGGCGTCTGTCGGCTGAGAAGGCTGTGCTTGGCCTATAAGCAGCGGCACTACAACAAGAACCAAAACAATATTTAAAATTAGCCTTTTCCCTTTATATTTTACCATAACCAACAAAAGGACTATTCGTATTCCATCCAATCAATAACATATGAGTACCCGATGAAAGATCCAAATGAATGAGGAACATATAATTCAAAGGTCCCAACAGCGCCCGGAAGAAGCGTAGCGTCTGTGGTAATCCCAGACTCGAACGTATGATATATCCCTACAATAAACGTTGTTAGCGTTTTTGTCTCTCCGCTCCAGTTTCTTCTAAAAACAAAATCAACTTTTACAAAATCTGCCCGACGGCCGCCAATGTTTTTAATCTGCCCAGAAAAAATAACATTTCCCTGTGTGTCTTTCTTTTCGCTTATGTTTCCCATGAGCACACAATTGGCAGAATATTTCTTCCCCGCCTTTCTTGCCTCTGGGCTTGAGGAAACATACCTAGGTTCCGCAAGTTTTGGCATTGGCGGCGGGGTATAGCTGTCTCGAATTTGTTCTGGTACATACTCTTGTTGTTCTTCCATCACAATATTATCTACTACACGCACAATGTCGCGCCTATTAATAATCAAATATCCTATTAGTGTTTCTACTTTTAGCGTTTTTTCGTCTTGGTAAATTATTTTACCAAACACAGTACTCCCGTTCTTTAATATAATTTCTTTTGAATAAATAGCAAGGGGGTTTATCCACATTTTGCTTAAAGATTTCAGGTCATTTAATTCGGTGTTCAAATGTTTTATTTCGGCAGTCATTTTTTTAGCTTCGAAACTTAATTCATTAAGAATATAACCTTCGGCAGGTGTTGGTTGGTTGGGAAATGAGACTGCACTTTCCACCGGAGACCCTGCCCTGGGTTCTGCTTTTGGTGTCGTTTTTGTTTTTGCCTTTGTTTTTGCCTTTGTTTTTGCCTTTGTTTTTGCCTTTGTTTTTGCCTTTGGCAGGAGAATTTCAATGTCTGATATATCATCATCAGCGACAACAACAGGCACGTTGGCTTTCCCAAGCTCACCTGCATCCACATCAAGGCTGTATCCTCCTGGTAGAACTTTTTTAAACTTAAATTTTCCACCACCAGTGCCTAGACGTTTTTTCGATGTTTCTGTCCGCTGAACTTCCGTACCATCTTCACCTAAAAGCAATACGGTGGTTTTGGCTATTTTATTGCCCTCTAAGTCTATTACTACTCCCTTAATAGAATAGTTTTTTGCTGACAAACAGGTAACAAAAAAAATAGTGAAAAACAAATAGAAAACATTCCCTCTCAGGGATGAGTATATTTTTGTCATTTTACTACCTCGGATTTTTTGATATTTGGCGTATTTTAACGCCAATTATTTCGATATTACCTAAAAAAGAATACGATTAGACCATAGTACAAGACAAGGATTTTTATGTGGGTGGTAAACCAGAGACTAATCCAAAAAGTTGTTATAAAAATTATTTATTTTTTATACTAACCACAGATAGGTTACCGCCCTATTCCTTCTGCCAAAATCCCTGTCATCCGGGAGCCCGCTCTCCTGGCGCATAGCAATGCTCTTCTGATGAAATAAGTCATATTCTTCTCCCAGAATAACATCACGAAAGCGCCCTTTCTGTTCTTGACACCATTGATGAACGGCCTTTCTCAGTGTTCCTGATCCATGTCCATGAATAATTTTTATCGAACGAATTTTATTCCTACACATTGCGCTGCTTACCCCTGTTTCTAAAACAGAGATAGCTTTATCTACCGAATAATTATTATGCCCAATATCTATTATTTCCATCATCGCTTTACAATTATTGAAAAACAAAAAGGAAGTTTACGAAAACTCTTTCTAATTTTAGCCACTTTATAAAACAATTTCAGTGAATTTCACAATTTTAGGAAAAACGAACCAACGGGTTTCATCAATCAGCCTTGGAACATGGTCTTATGGGGGTGCTAACTTAAGCGGGAAAACTCCAGTCGGCTGGGCGAACCAAGAAGATGAAGATTCCCGGCAGGCATTACAAGCAGCCTATGATGCAGGTATAAACCACTGGGACACAGCAGATGTCTACGGGAACGGTAAATCTGAACAAATAATTGGTTCCATGTGGAGCAGTATTCCCAGGGAAGATATTTTTCTTGCAACAAAGGTTGGCTGGGACATGGGAAAACACAAACACTGGTACCACCCGGAACATATGCGGTGCCAAATGGAATCCTCGCTTGAAAGACTTAAAACAGACTGTGTTGACTTGCTTTATCTTCATCACTGTAATTTTGGTGAACAAGATGAATATTTCGATGATGCGATAGAAACCCTCCGGCGGTTCCAAAATGAAGGGAAAGCTAAATTTATAGGGCTATCAGACTGGGATTCCTATAAGATTATGAAATTCATAGAACGCTGCCAGCCTGATGTGGTACAGCCCTATAGAAATGTATGGGATGACACTTATGATTCCAGCGGGCTGAAACACTATATAGAAAAAAACAACCTTGGGGTGTGTTTCTTTTCTCCACTAATGCATGGACTGCTCACTGGAAAATATTCTAAACCCGTTACTTTTGAAGAAGGTGATTTTAGAGAGAACGTTGGCGCATTCAAAAAACAAACAGTTATTGAAAAAATGAGAAAAAATACAACATTGCTTAAAAAACGATTTAATAATCATCCACACCCAACAATGCACGGTGTTATAGATACGCTTATTTCCGATTCAAAAAACAGTTGCGTGCTTTTAGGACAGCGGAATTCTGACCAAGTAAACACCGCCAAGTCTCTCGGCGTAACCATAGCCGAAGAAGATGTAATTTGGGTCAAATCACTCTATAAGCACTAATATGAGTATTCCTACGCTTGTTTCGATTAATCCAGCGACAAAAAAAACAATAGGTTCTGTTCAGGCAAGCCCAATAAACCAACTTCCGCCTGTCTTCGAACGGGCGAAAAAAGCGACAGCTTCCTGGTCAAATATGCGGCTCACACAACGATCACAAATATTTCGCCTTGTACGTAAAAAGCTGGTTGCACACATGGATGAACTCTCTGAGCTCATTGCTTCTGAAACCGGAAAAACAAACTGGGAAGGGTTTTTAGAAGTATTTACTACCGTTGAACACCTCCGGCACATCAGCCGTAGTGGGCCTGAATATTTACGAACGGAGCATCGTTCCTCCGGCATTTTTCTACACAAAAAATGTTACGTAAACTACATACCCCATGGTGTGGTAGGAATTATCAGCCCTTGGAACTATCCCCTAATCTTAACAGCCACGCCTGTCGTTGAAGCACTTATGGCAGGAAATACTGTGGTGTTAAAACCGTCAGAACTAACACCATTAACCGGAAAACGTATGGGAGAATTGTTCCATGAAGCCGGTGTTCCAGAAGATGCTTTACAGGTTGTTCACGGTTTTGGTGATGTGGGAGCAGCTATCGTAGACAGCACACACACTGACATGATCTGTTTTACTGGCAGTGTTGAGGTCGGCCGAAAGATTGCTATTGCGTGTGCAGAAAAATTAAAACCGATTGTCCTTGAATTGGGCGGAAAAGACCCTATGGTCGTTCTTGAAGACGCCAACCTAGAAAGGGCCGCTGGGGCCGCTGTGTGGGGCGGGTTTAGCAACTGCGGACAAACATGCATCTCTGCTGAGCGGATTTACGTTGTGGAAAGTGTTGCTGATAAATTCATAGGGTTGGTTAAAACAAAAACTGAAGAGCTAAATGTCGGTCCGGACAAAACAAACAGTGATGTGGGGGCCCTTGTAAGCAAACAGCAACAGGAGGTGGTTATGGCCCACATCAAAGAGGCAGTAAGTGGTGGGGCTGATATCTTGTCCGGGGGGGAGGATCTTTCAGCGGTGGGCGGCTATTTCATAAAACCTGCTGTGCTTGAGGTGTATGATGAGAGCTCAAACATTATGACCCGTGAAACGTTTGGGCCAGAAATATGCATCATGCGCGTTAAAGACGCAGATGATGCCATAAAAAAAGCAAACGCATCCAGCTATGGGCTGAGTGCTTCCGTATTTACAAAAGACAAAAAGCGCGGGCAGAAAATTGCCAAAAAAATCCAAGCTGGCTCTGTCTGTGTTAATGATGTGATGACAAATTATATAACAGCAGACCTGCCGTTTGGAGGTGTGGGTATTAGTGGTATCGGCCGGGTGCATGGTCCGGAAGGATTAAGGAGTTTTTGCCAAACACAAGCCGTTTTGGTAAACCGTTTTGGGCTAAAAAGAGAGCCCTGGTGGTATCCTATAAGCAAGAGAACCAAAAAACTCTTTAAAACTGTTACAAAAATAATATATGGCTGAAAAACAGGGCTGCCCTTCTTTATCAATTAGTCTTTAATTCTTTTTCTGTATTCTTCACTAAGCTCTAGCACAACCTCTACGTAATTTTCGGAATGGTTATAGGCATAAATAGAATTCCAATTCTTGGATCCTTTTTTAATCTCTTTCTCCTTGGGATCGTACCCATTCTTTAAAAGATAGTTTGCAATACTTGCAAGAACATCCGGCCATTCATATGGCTGGCGAACATCGTCACCGTTAAAGTCTATGGCATAATGGTTGAAACTGGATGGAATAAACTGACCAAACCCGAAGGCCCCGGCATACGATCCAGACAGGCTGTGTGGATCAATCTTGTCTTGATAACAATACAATAAAAACTCTGCCAGTTCTTTGGCTGCCCAATTTGCTCTATTTGGAAGGGTGTGTATAGTTGTGTAAAGTGCACTGAACACCAAAAATCCACCGTGATTGTTTCCATGGTTGCTCTCTATCCCTGATATGCTTAATAAAAGCATCGGATCTACACCAAAACTGTCTGTTACTGCCATCATTAAATCTTTGTTGGTTTTGAAAAATGACACACCCCTTTCAATCCGCTTGTTTGTTATGAAAAGCTTTCGATATTTTGAGTAAGACCTCTTTTCGTAGGGACTCTTAAATCTTTGAGGAATTTCTGAATATATCCTGACGGATGTATCAGAAAAGGTTCTTATTAAAAACTCTTCAGTAACGTCAGTTTCTGACAATAACTTTCTTACAGAAACAAAAGCGTGGTCATCCGTGTCGGCCTTGCCCGGCTTTAGACCGAAAACAGCGGAAAATGTTAGTGCCACATAAAAAACAACAATGAACTTTTTTATAATATTCAATCTACCCACTCGCAGATAAAAATATTTGTATCGCCATACTTCGCCTGGTTTCTATTTGAAGCAAATACAAAAAACTTCCCATTTGGGCTAAACATTGGAAAGCCGTCAAACCCTTCAAAAAAAGTAATTTGTTCTAGGTTGCTTCCGTCTGTGTCTACTGCCCAAAGGTCAAAGTTCCTGCCATTAGGGTCTCCCACGTTCGAACAAAAAACAATCCTTTCATCGTTTGGATAGAAAAACGGTCCAAAGTTTGCAGCATTGTTGTTGGTAACCTGGGTTTTGCCTGTACCGTCCGTATTCATAATCCTGATTTGAAGAGACATGGGGCGAATTTCATTTTCTTTCAACAGTTTATTGTAATCATCAACCTCTTCCGTGGTTTTAGGATAATATGCGCGCCAAACAATTTTCGTTCCATCGTGGCTGAAAAAAGGACCTCCATCATACCCAAGGCGATTTGTCAGCTGATGTTTTCTGCTCCCGTCCGGGCTCATGGTCCACACATCTAAATCTCCGCCTGCCATGGAGGTATACACGATTTTACTCCCGTCTTCTGCATAGGTTGCCTCTGCATCATACCCCCACGTGTCTGTTAACTGCTCTATCTTCCTTCCGTCTGGGTTTGAACGAAAAACATCAAATTCAGGATGGAGCTTCCAAACATAGCCTTTACTGAAATCAGGAGGAGGAGGGCATTTTCTTGTGTGGTGATGCGTAGAAGAGTATATAATTTTATCATTGTCCGGATACTGAAAATAACCGCAGGTAGTTACTCCGTCGCCAGTAGACACTAACCTTGTCTTTCCTGTTTCAATGTCCATTATATAAATCTGGTCACATAGCTCCTCTCCATCGTGTGCTTGAAAAATCAGCTTTTTTCCATCAGAACTGAAGTATGCTTCTGCGTTTTCTCCAGAAAATGTCAGCTGCCGAATATCTTTAAAGTGAATTTCGCCGGGGATATTTAGTGGTTCGTTCGGAGACAATATGATATTATTCAAAAATTTATCTGGGTTTTTATTAAATATAATTAGACCTAAAAAGAGAACTATTATTCCTATAGATAAAATGTCTGTTTTCTTTTTTTTGTTTTTCATTTTTCCTTGGGTAAAACTGAGTTCGGGTTATGAACAGCGGCTGAAGGCACACTAACATATGCAAAGCCCACTTCTCTATTGATTGGTATAGTATAAACCTCTCTTTAATCTTTATTGCTTCTTTCTATAAGGTTTTTTAAATCACAGGATATCAAAATTACAACGTATTTTATATAGATAAATTAGAAGTATTAAATACTATTAATGTATATTACTATTATTAACAGCGGGGAAGGTAGCCCTCCCAAATAATAGTTTGTAAAAGGTAAGTTTAACTGGTTATCAGGAGAGTAGGGGTCATATGAATAAAAGCATAACAACATTCGTTCTTTTTTTAGTTCTTATCGGGTCGGCCAGTTTAGGACAGGAAAAAACATTTCATCTTAAGTCTGGCGATACCGTAACCGGTACTGTTACATCCGAAACTGATTCAACTTATAGTGTAAAAACGGCTTTTGGTGAAATCGACATTAACAAAAAAGACGTGAAACAGGAAGAAGCATTCATTTTTCTCAAATCTGGAGATAAGCTTCGGGGAATTATCATTTCTGAAAGTGACGAAGGTGTAACAGTTAAAGCAAAATTTGGTGAAGTGTTTGTCAGCCATGATAAAATTGAACGTATCGACTTTAAAAGCATGGGCCGTGCTCGCGGACAGCTAACCAGACCGGGACAAGTTGAGCGGGGACGCTGGTACTACGGCAATGAGCGGCTCATCGATATTTATTTTGATCCTACAGGATATACCTTGGAGGAAAATGTTCTGTATTTAAGCGGACTTTCCTGGGGCTACGGTTTATCTGATAAAGTTCATGTCACCTCCAAGTGGGGCGGCTATTTTTTTGGTGATCTCAATTTCCGTCCCAAATTCATGCTATTTAAAAAAGGAGACATTAAATCAGAACAGGCCCTGTCAATTGGATTCCATTATCACATGCGGGGATTGCCTAATAAATATGAATTGAA
>Ga0209445_1000125_pt1 | contig 40851 bp, 38 predicted proteins | sample MarorgKNORR_S2LV_4_FD_188223 | JGI IMG/M metagenome (GOLD analysis project Ga0209445, IMG submission 188223) | Marine microbial communities from the Southern Atlantic Ocean, analyzing organic carbon cycling - NADW_A/KNORR_S2/LV (SPAdes) (version 2) | ecosystem: Environmental > Aquatic > Marine >... | reverse complement strand
TATGATGCGTTTGTTGGTGCGCAGCGCGGTGGTGCTCGTCCTGGTGACGGCTGCTGATGTGGCTGGGCTGGAGGCTCAGGCCAATGCCCGTTGGTACATCGCTACGTACACCAATCACCTGCTGGTATGGGACGAAGCGAGCGAAGAGGTCGTCGACCGAATCGAAGTGAGCAATTTCATTCCCACCGGCATCGTAGTAAATGAAGACAAGGACCGCCTCTACGTGATGGAGGCGCGTGCCGAAAGAATCGAGATCGTGGATCTCGAGCAGAACCGCGTCATCGACGAGTTCACGCTCTCCGAGGGGAACGTGACCGTACGCATCAACGGCTTCGCGCCGCATCCCTCGGACGAGCGCGCCGCGTTGTTCGTGAAGCGCTATACCAAGCACGCCGACCGATACGAAATCGAGGGTCCGTTCATCCTCGAATACGATCTCACCACCAAGGCGGTGAGCGATACCATCCCGTGGCCGGACGGCGAAGAGCGCGAGACCGTCGACTTCCGGTACTCACCCGATGGCGAGACGCTGTACCTCTTCGCCAACGACATCATCGCCGTAGACGCCGAAACCTTCGAGGAGGTCGATCGTTGGGAGATCTCCCAGGCACTCGAGCCCGGCCTCGGTCGGCCGAGCTTCGGAGTATTCCCGGGCACGTACGATCAGGACGGTGTCGCGACCAGCCTCTTCCGCATGACCGACCCGGCGCAGAACCGGCGCATGATGGGCGTCGCGCGCGTGCGACTCTCCGAGAAAGAAGTCGAGTTCTACACGCTCGGCACCAACGAGCCGGTCGGCGGATTCAGCGTGGCCCCGGGCGGAGAGAAGGCCTTCGCGCTTTTTTCGGAGATTGGCCGGTACGAATTCTGGGAGTTCGACCTCACAAATCGGCGCATCGCAAAGCGCGTGCCGTTCCAGGGCCGACCGCGCATGGGATTGCAAGTGAGCGCAGACGGGCTGAAACTGTACATTCACGTCGCTGGAAACACGATCGACGTCTACGACTCAAGCACATTCGAGTTCTTGCGCACGGTCACCTTCGATGAAGATATGACCGGTGTGGCGGTGATTCCCCAAGGAGGCAGCACACCATGAAACGCTTAGCTACGACGTTTACCCTCGTCCTGATGGTCGCCGCATGCTCGTCAGGTCCGCCGGAGCCGCCACCGCCTCCTCCGTTCACCGCGGCGGGCGTCTTCGACGTCTCCTTCGACGCCATGGGCCAGCAGATGGCCGGCACGATCACCATCGAAGAAATGGACGGCGCCTACTCGGGTAGTCTAACCACCGACCTCGGTGCCGTCCCGCTCTCGGAGTTTATGGTGGACGGCATGGCCGTAACGTTCCAGGGGGTCACGCCTGACATCACGATCGGCTTCAAGGTGAACTACGAAGGCGACGGGTTCGTGGGGGAGATCTCGCTCGGCGACTTCGGTAGTGGAGCAATCGCAGGCGTGAAGCGGTAGGCCTGACGTCCCCAACCCCAGCGCCCGTCGTGAAGCTGCTCGATCCGCACTTCCGGCGGGCGCTGGTCTTTGTACGGCCCTATATGGGGGCATTGGTCCCGGTCGTCCTGCTCTCGCTGGCCGGGACCGCGCTGAACCTGGTGCTTCCGTACCTGTCGAAAGGGCTCGTCGACGATGCGCTGATCGGGCAGGACTTCAGCGTACTCGTACGAATCGTAGGACTGTTCGTAGGGGTCACGGTGATCTCGTTCGGCATGAACGTGACGAGCGGCATGCGCTACACCAGGGTGTCGGCCGACATCCTCTTCGACATGAGGCTGCACCTCTATCGGCATCTGCAGCGTCTGTCACCTCGCTTCTACGCCAAGACGCCTCTAGGCGACGTCGTCTCCCGCATCAACGGCGACATCAGCGAGATCCAGCGCGTGACCACGGAGTCGGCGCTCTCTTGGTTCGGTCAGGTGATCACGCTGGTCGGCACCGTGGGCATGCTGATCTACCTCGACGCCCGACTCCTCATGGTCGGGCTGATCGCGCTTCCCCCGGCTCTCTTCACGCTCGTGCGGTATCGCAGACAGCTGGAGGACCGGGTACGAGTGCTTAGGGAACGCAGTGCCGCCATCGGCACGTTCCTGATCGAGACCCTGCAAGGCATGCGCACGGTGGTCGGCGCCAACGCACAGGAGCGAGAGGTTACGAGCTTCCGGGGCAAGAACGACTCCTTCGTCGGCGCGCTGCTCTCCATGCGCCTCTTCACCTACCTCGCGGGGGGCCTGCCCGGGTTGCTGCTCTCGGTGGGCACCGGTGCGGTGTTCCTGTACGGAGGCTACCGCGTCATCAATGGAGAGACCACGCTCGGGACGTTCATCGCCTTCATGGCGTACCAAATGCGCCTCATGTCGCCCATCCAGGGGTTAATGGGGCTGTACTCCAACCTGGCCACTGCGCGCGCGTCGCTCGTGCGCGTGCACGATCTGCTCGATACACCGGCCGATGTGACCGATCCCGATGAACCCGCGACGCTGAGGGAATGCGCCGGAGCGCTCGAGCTCGAGCAGGTGCACTTCGGTTTCGGGCGCGGTGGAGAGGTGCTGGCGGGCGTCGACCTCGAGATCCCGGCCGGCCAAGTCGTCGCCGTGGTGGGCGCGAGTGGTAGCGGCAAGTCGACGATCGCAGATCTACTCTCCCGGCAGCTCGACCCGGAAACGGGACGAGTGCTGCTGGACGGTCACGACCTGCGGTCCCTGGCGCTGCAGGACGTTCGGGCGCAGGTGGCGGTCGTTGAGCACGCGCCCTTCATGTTCCACTCGACGATCGCCGAGAACGTTCGCTACGCACGTCCGGACGCAACCGACGCCGACGTCGACGAGGCTATCGAGGCCGCGGGTCTGGCCGACCTGGTCGCGTCCATGCCCGACGGAACCGCGACCGTGGTAGGCGAACGCGGAAGCCAACTATCGGCCGGCGAACGCCAACGGGTCGCCATCGCGCGGGCGTTCCTCGCCGACCCCGCGGTGCTGGTGTTCGACGAAGCCACCGGGGCACTCGATCCAGCCTCCGAGGCCGCGGTGCTCGCGGGCTATGACAAGCTCATGCGTGATCGTACTACGGTGGTGATCACACACCGTATCGACCTGGCAAGACAGGCGGACCGGGTTGTGGTCATCGAACACGGCAAGGTCGCCGAAGACGGCCCGCCCAAGAAGCTAGAGGCTGAGGGGCGGGCCTTCCGCGATATCTTCCTGGACGTGCTCAGCGGATGAGCCGGGCGCCGCATAGCGGGGGCCGTCTGCCGGGGGCGCCATGACCGAACGTCGCTACAATGAGGACGAAGTCGCGCTGATCCTTCGGAAGGCTGTCGATGCCGGGGCCGACGACCGCGCAACAGCCACGGGGAAGGGGATGAGCCTCTCCGAGCTCAAGGAGATTGGCATCGAAGTCGGCATCGACGCGGCACGCATCGAAGACGCGGCTAGGACGCTCGAGCGGCGCGACGATCGTCCTATCACGGGGTCGGTGCTCGGGCTTTCCACAACGGTCCAGCTCGACAGAGTCGTGCCAGTGCGTCTTGTGCCGGAGGATTTGCCCCAGCTCTTGGACGCTATACGCAGCGAATTCGCCCGCCAAGGCATTGTCGAGGAGGTTCTCGGGGGCATCGAATGGAGAGCCCGAAGCGGCATGGGCGGCCGTTACGTTTCCATTCGGCCCGAGGGCGACCAGGTGCGGATTCGTGTCCTCGGAAACTACCGAGACGGGATGATGGGGATGACGCTTGGCGCTGGGCCCGTAGTCGCCGCGGGGGTCGGGGCACTCGCGGCTTCGCTGGGCGCAGCAGGAGCATTGGTCATCCTGCCGATTGCGCTCGCTGGCGGCGCACTCGCGACGATCGCACCCTGGCGATACCTGTTCGCGCGCGAGGAACGCTCGGCGCACCGAGTGCTGGACGCACTCGAGCGGCTGCTGCTGGAGTCGGCACCTGCCGACCATGACTGACGCCCCCGTCACCGTCGCGATCGTCGACAGCGGCGTCAGCGTGCCCCACCCGCATTTGCCCGGGGTCGCGGGCGGGGTGGCGATCGACCTGGCGGGAAAGGAGCAAGAGGATTACGCGGACGTATTGGGGCACGGCACTGCTGTGGCCTCGGCAATCCACGAGAAGGCGCCGGAGGCCGAGATCTACGCCGTGAAGGTCTTCGAGAACGCTCTCGCGACCAGTGTGCCTACGCTCGTGCGCGCGATCGACTGGGCATCCGAGCGCGGCATCCGACTCGTGAACCTCAGCCTGGGCACGCCCAACGACTTTCGTGCTGACGAGCTGGCGCCGGCCGTGGAGCGCGCGATCGAGCGGGGAACGGTCATCGTCTCCGCGCTCGAGCACGAGGGGCAAGCCATGTACCCCGGCTGCCTGGAGGGCGTCGTGGGCGTGATGTTGTTCTGGAACCACCCGCGAGAGACGGTAACGTCAGTCGCTCTCGAGACTGGCGGCTCGGCGCTGGTCGCGTCGGGCTACCCACGCCCGATCCCAGGCGTGCCGCCCGATCGCAATCTCAACGGCATCAGCTTCGCGGTGGCGAACGCCACCGGAGTACTCGCAGCCGCGCTCATCGGAAGCCCCGAGCGGCGATCGGCCGAAGACGCGATCGATGCGCTGCGCGGCCAGGAGGCGAGGACCTGATGTTGCCCTGGCTCGGAAAGAGACGGAAGCACAAGGGCAATCGAGACATCTGGCTTCGCACGGAACTGGAGATCCTTCAGGTGGCTGAAGTCCTGGGGCTACACGAGCCCAGGTACCGGCGCGAGAAGCTCTGGGAGTGGGCCATCGGAGACTTCGAGGGCTTGAGCCTGGACCTCACGCGCGACCGCACGCAGCCGAATGCCGACGTCGATCTCCAGATCCTTCGCTGCGACCTCGAGAACTTCGGTCAAGGACTCATCGCGTTGATCGAGGAGAAGATCGAGTCGATCGCGATCGGGGAGATCGAGCACGGAGTGTGGGTGGATCCGGAGGAGTAGGGGTGACGTGACCCCTGAAACGAGACCAGCGCGAATGTTAGGATCTTGCGCTGGTCGCAGATTCAGGGAGGAGGTCAGAAATGAGCAGGAGACGACACACGCCGGAGCAGATCATCACGGCGACGTGCTTATCGGGGTCGGCCCGGAACTCGAAGCGAAGGATCGAAGGACTCTCGAGCTCCCCCACCTCGTGGCCCGGCGGGATGCTGACCTCGACCCGCCCGTACTCGAGTTCGGCAAAGTCCCCGCCATGGAAGTCGTCGGGATCGCGGGATCCGGTGCGCGCACGGTCGGTTGCGTAGAAGACCCGCACCAAGGTTGGCTCGCCGTCGCCCGACACGGCAACGGAGTCGGTCGGCTCGGGCAGGTTGGGCACAGCGACGGCCGGCTGACTCGGGGGCGCTGTCTTGGCGGCCGCTTGTGTTTCGTCCTCCTCAGAGCAGCCGGCGACCGACGCGGCAAGAAGCAGAACGAAGAGCTTGAAGGCAGGTCAGCTCAGGAGCCCCCTCCCTGCTGCTCACTAACCGACCCAATCGTGCACCGCCCATCCGGCTGCCTGAGCGTCGGGTACGAAACCCCGAGCTGATCTAGATACGAGTCGTACCGGTCGGAGTCGTAGTAGAACTTCCGCATGTCCTCACGGAACTCGTCCAGGATGCCGGCATTCATCTCGATCGCGGGCTGGTCGGTTGGGCGAATGAACGGCGTGTACTGCAGGTCGGCCGTCTGCACATCGCGGAAGTAGTCCCACGCGGCTTCGACCAGATCCGGACGGACCATGAAATCCAAGAGGGTCATCGACTGTGCGAGCGCGCCCTGAGTAGCGCCCTTGTGCGCGATCGGGGTCGCCATGGCGATCGCATTCGCCCAGTTGTGGCCCGGCAGGCCGGGCATGTTGGACGGATAGGAAAGCGTCGCGGTGGGCACGTTCCAGGAAATGTCACCGATGTCGTCGGCGTAGCCGGCGGTGCGTTGTGCCTCGGTGGGTGCCGGTCGCAAGCGGCTGAGCTCGGTGGCGAGCCCGGTCTGGGCGCCGCCCACCTCTCCCTGGGTGGCGCGGGCGAAGCGCTGGTCGTCTTCGGTCCACTCGGGCAGACCTACGCGCTCTATGTTCGCGTACATGGTCTCGGCGATGATCTTGTTGAAATGACCAGGCCAAGCGGTTCCGATGAGGCGCACGTCCTTGAGCGTGGTCCCGCTCATCATCGCGGCACCGCGGGCGACCGAGTCGCCGATGGCGAAGAGGTCACGAATCTGTGGGTAGTTCTTCTCGCGGAAGTAGAACCAGATCGAGGCCTCTGACGGCACCACGTTCGGCTGATCGCCGCCGTTGTAAACGATGGAATGCGAGCGGTGCTGCAAGCGCAGATGTTCGCGGCGGAAGTTCCAACCGACTTCCATGAGGCTCACCGCGTCGGCGGCACTGCGCCCGCGCCACGGTGCACCCCCGGCATGCGCCGCAAAGCCCTCGAACGTGAACATCGCCGAGATCAATCCGGTGCCGGGCGTCATGCCCCACCCGGTCGACAGGTTGTTGCCAACGTGCGCGTAGAGAACGATGTCGACGTCCTCGAACATGCCCGCGCGCACGTAGTAGGCCTTGGTCGCTACCAACTCCTCGGCAACACCGGGCCAGATCTGAATCGTTCCCGGCAGCCCCTCCCTCTCCATGAGGTCCTTGACCGCAAGCGCTGCGGTGATCTGGACCGCCATGCCTGAGTTGTGCCCTTCACCGTGGCCGGGCGCGCCCTCTACCAGCGGGAGATGGCAAGCGACGCCGGGGGTCTGAGACGCCTTCGGTATGTCATCGATGTCCGTGCCGAGGGAGATTTTCGGGCTGCCTGAACCCCATGTGGCGACCCATGCCGTCGGGATGCCCGCTACGCCTTCTTCGACCGTGAAGCCATTGTCGCGCAGCAACCCGACCAGGTAGCGCGAGGTCTCGAACTCCTGGAAGCCGAGCTCCCCGAAGCTGAAGATCTGATCGACGATGTTGGCCGTAAACTTCCTCCTGCCTTCGATCGACTCGACCAGTTGGCTCTTCCATGCGTCCAACTGAGCGGGCTGGGCCGTGGCTGCGTGAGGCGCGCCGAGGGCCAGCAACAGGAGGACGGTCGGATAGATTTTACGCAGCGGCATGAAGAACCTCGAGGCGACTTCGGGAACGGAAGCTACGAGGACAACATGAGGCGCTAAGGGCACGCCAGCGAGGGCAGCGCGTTCGCTTTCGTGCGCGCGCCCGCCGGCCCATCTTGTGCCGCCCCCTTTGCCGAGGCAGATCAGACATTGATGAACGAGCTCACATCGAAGCAACGCGCGTTTCTACGCAAACTCGCGCACAGTCTGAAGCCGGTCGTGCACGTAGGCGCGGAGGGCGTCAGCCCAGCGCTGATCGTTTCCATCGTGGACGCGCTAAAGACGCGCGAGTTGCTGAAGGTGAAGGTGCTCCAGGCAGCCCCGGCAAAGGCACGTGCCACCGCCGATCAGATCTCGGATCGCCTCAACGACGTGCACGTGCCTCAGACCATCGGCCGCACGATCGTCTTGTACCGTCGCCATCCGGAGAATCCTGAAATCAAGCTCCCGAAAGCGGCAGGAGCCTAGAGCCGTGTCCCGCGCATTCGTAAAAGACGACGACGCTCAAAAGGAGCCCGAATTCCGCCTCCCGGACGCCGACTCACCCTACTACGAGGAGGCGGCCGCCTGGGCCCTGATACAGGGCGCAGACGAAGGAGATTCCAGGAGCGCGGAATCCGCGACCGGCTACCAATGGGGCGACCCCATGCTGACGTCCCACATCGAGAAAATCCTGAAGGAAGCAGAAGCCACCGGTGAAGACCGAGTAGCCCAGTTGGCGAGGCGGTTCCTACGAGCCACCCCCTGACCGCGTCCTGGCCAACGTAGTAAGCCCCGCGTGCCAGGAATGCCCGGGGCGGTAGAAGCTTGGGGGAGGGCGGGTCTCTCGCAACGATGTCGCGCTAGCCCTTTCGCGGAGAGAGACCCGCTCTCCCCCGGGCACCTACGCCTCGAGGTACCCGTCCACCTTCGCGGCCATGAGCGGGTCCCGCCCAAACTGGTTAGGCCCCTGCGTACCCTTGGCGAAGAGCAGAACGAGGCCCATGTAGATGTTCACGAGCGGGATCAACAGCAGCCACCAATGCCACCCGGGTCGGTCGAGGTCGTGCAGCCGCTTCACCGTAACCGCGACGCCCGCCCAGATACCGCCGATTACGACACCTGCCAGCGGCACCGCAAACAAGGGAGTGCCGGTCACGAACATCAGCACTGCGAAGACCGTCGCGAGCGTGAACATCACCAGGTCGTCCAGCAGGATGTGCCAGAAGTACCACGCACGGTTGGCGCGGCCTTCGAAGGAGAAAAGGTCCAGTAGATTATCCACGGACGTCACTCACAGTGTCGGTCACGAATGTTCCCCTGCTACCAAGGTTCTACGCGCGATCCTATCCAAGCGTTCACTAAACCCAGCAACTCCTTGGCCACGTACCCGATGCTATTCGACGAACGCCACCACCGCGACCCGTCGTACGGGTCCCTGGTAGCGGGCTGAACGATCGCGCCGGCGGGGTTCCCGGTGAGCCGTGTCCACAGCGTGCGCACGCGCCGAGTGTGGAACTTGGAGCTTACGAGGATCACGCGCTCTCCCCCAGTCTCGGAGAGTCGTTTCGAGATCTCCCGCACCTCATCAGCCGTGTTACGAACGGCCCCGGGGATCTCATGAATCGCATCGGGCGGCACACCCATCGCCTCCAAGATGCGTCGATTGTCGTCAGCAGCGATGAAGAGATCGACACCGAGCGGCGCTGCAGCGGCATCCTTCCGCGCATCCCGGCCAAGGGTCAGCCATACCTCCGGGGCCCAGCCCTGGTTGTACAGATCGGCACCCTCCATGGCGCGAAACGGCACCTCACCGCTCAGCACGACAATGGCGGCTGACGGTGCCGGTTCTTCGCTCACAACCAGCCAACTGCCGACGCGCAGGAAAGAAAAGCCAGCGAGCAACAGGACCAGAAGCAACAGCGCAGCAGCGTAGCCTCGTCGCTTCCATCTCGGTCTCTTCTCGTCCGCAGCCATTTCTCGAGGAAGTCGCCCTCCTGCTAAGATTCCTCCTCGATCCACTCCACGGCCGGCGCCCACTCCCGGAAGACGCGCGCCTCGAACTCGAGCTGGCTGGCCTTGAGCGCGAACATGTGCCCGACCCCGAAGGCCAGATCGGTGGACACCACCGTGGCAACTCGGCCACGGCCCTGCGTACGCTCGGGGCGAACGAACTCCACTTCGGCATCGACGAAGGTGCCCGGCCACTCGAAAGTCGCGTCCCTGAGATCCCAAAGCACGCGGGTCGGTTCCACGAAACGCGGATCCACGTACAGCTTCTTGGCCTCCTCAATCCACTGTTCGGCGGTTATCACGCCGCTATCGGTGCCAAAAACACACCGTCAGGGCGGTAGATCGTCACGAAAGGCATGCGACTAGTCGCTCCGAGAGGGAGATCGTACCCTCAAACATCTTCTACAATCGCTTCGGCCTCCATCTCCACCAAGTACCCTTCCCCGATGAGACCAGCGTTTACCAGCGTGTTGGCGGGCCGGATCTGGGAGAAGCGAGCACCGTGGGCACGCGAGACGGGCTCCCAGACGGCCGGGTCATGAATAAAGATTCGTGTGCGCACTACGTCTTCGAGCCGACCCCCGAGCGAGCGGATGGCACCCTCGATCTTGTCGATGATGAAGTGGGTTTGGCTCGCCGCGTCCGAGCCGCCGATCAACCTGTCCCCGTGCGTGGCGGTCGTGCCAGACACGAAGATCCGATTCCCCTTTCTGACCGCCCGACTGAAGCCGGCCACGTCCTCCCAGACCGTCCCGCTCGATGCCCTCTTGCGACCGTCCCCTCCGACCTGAGTCGGGTAAGGCGGAGGGAACTCGTCGAAGTGGTCGCTCAGGTCCCCCGCGGCGGTCAAGAACGGTGGCTGGCGGTATTCGTCGCCGCAGTCACCATGGATGGCGTCTAGCTCGCCGAGCGCCGAAGCGATCGCGCTGGACCCCTCTTCGTCGAGCGTGAAGTCGAAGAGCGTGAGGGTGTCGTCGATGTGTTCACTGTGAAGCAATCGGGCCCCCACGATGATGCCTGCAACGGCGGGCGCGTCTAGGATGTACCTGCAAGCTACGTTGGCCACGGAGGCGTTCAGGTGAGCTGCCACGTCGGCGACCGTAGAAAGCACGGACTGGAACTTCTGCCAGCCTCCGGCGGCATCGATGAAGCGCTTGTACTTCATCTTCGACCAGGTCTCGAGCTCGTCCATGGCCGGCTCCGGCGCACCCAACCAGCGCTCCGTGAAGAAGCCTCCCGCCACGGTCCCGAATGCCAGCAGGTGCACGCCATGCTCGAGACACAATTTGGTCATGGCGCCCGATGCTCGCTGGTCGAGAAGCGAGTAACTGACCTGATTCGACGCGATTTCGATGCCGCTCTCCACGAGCATGCGCAGATGAACGGTGTCGGTGTTCGTGAGACTCAGATGGCGGATCAGCCCTTCGTCCTTGAGGGCCTGCAACTCGAACATGCAGTCGAGCCAGCCAGGGTCCGCGTAGCTCCACGCGTGGAACTGAAGCAGGTCGAGTTGTTGCCGGCCCATGCGCTCGCATGCGAGCTCGACCGCGCCTCGCACGCTGTCCCTGGTGACCGGACCGGGCTTGGGCACCCACTTGGTGAGCAGTTGCGAGGCATTGGGCCGCATAGCCTCGTAGCGCCCAGCGATCAGCTCCGAAGAGCCATAGTGGTCGGCCATGTCGAAAGTGGTGAGTCCAGCCTCGACGTAGCGGTCCATCTCCTGGGCAGCGGCGTCGAGATCCACCTCTGTTCCGTCCCGCTCCATGTCAGCGACCTGCCAGAGCCCCGTGAGCACGCGGGAGATCTGTAACCCGGGTGCCAGCTCGAATCGCTCCATCATCGGACTCATTCCGGGGGAAGCGTGCGGAAGAGCTGATGCGTATCGACTCCGCTCTTCTTCAGGCGGCTCAGCTCACGTGCATAAATCAAAGACGCGATGCCGAGCACGATCAGCCAAAGAGGCGTCGAATGGAAATACCACGCGTCCAGCTCTGCCGTGAGGTCCTTGCGCACGTGCACGACCAGGAAGACAAGCAACAGCGCGATGCCCGCGACGGCTAGGGGTACCTGAAGCCTCCGGTTCGGGACAACGGTCACGTCGGCCGCGATGCCCGGATTGATCCTGGGGAGCCATAGCACCGCCATGCACATCAGCATGAAGTTCACCAGCATCGACGTGACGAGGATGTCCACGCCCAGGAAGAAGTCGCCAGCGAAGTGACTTCCGAGGATGGCGGCCGATGCCATCAGCCCGCTGAGCATCAGCGCCACCGTGGGCGTGTGCCAGCGCTCGTGCACCCTGCTCACGGCCTTTGGAAAGACACCATCCTCAGCCCACGCAAACATGAGACGCGACACCGCGAGAAGCATGGCTGGCAAGTCGTTTACGAGGGCGATCGCCGCCCCTAGGACGATGAGCACGGTCCAAGTGGGCGAGAGCACATAGCCGAGTAGGCCTGGCGCGGTGAGGTCTTGGCTCAGCGCTCGCTCCGCCACGAACTGCCATGGCACCGTGTGGTACACCGCCGCCGTGAAGAGCAGATAGAAGGTGCCAACCGTCACGACCGAGACACCGATGGCGAGCGGGAGCGAACGCCCGGGGTTCTTGGCCTCTCCTCCGGCTTGAGCGATGGAGTCGAATCCGATGAAGCTCGAGAAGAGGATCGCCGACGCCGCGAGGAAGCTCGTCCAACTGAACTCGGCGGGCACTGCATCGGGCACGGTCACGCCTTCACTCGCGAGCAGCCCGGCGGCGAAGTCGCCTTGGTCGAACAAGAACCCAGCGACGATCACGACGCCGCCCAGAACGAACATCAGGAACATGAGCGGCACTAGGATGCGCTCGTAGAGCTGCAGGCCGCGCATGTTGATGGCCACCGAGGTCCACAGGAACGCAAGCGCCAATCCGACCCGGACCGGGCCCGTGTCCAGGAGTGCGGCGATCCCGTCGATGCCGAGCGCCGCGAAAACGTCCCGCACGAACGGGATCAGCACGTAGGAGACGACGCCGATCGCGATCGATAGTCCGAACCACTGAGAGAAACTCGCGACGAAGCCCAGGTACGGATGCAAGCCCCTGCTGGCATAGATGTAGCTCCCCCCGGCACGGGGCATCGCGGACGCCAGGATCGCATACGCGAGGGCCGCGAGAATCGCCGGAACGGCCGCGAACAGGTACGCCTGCATCACGTAGGGTCCGATCCCCGGCACGTTCCTCTGCAACATGAACGGAACGACGTTGATCGCCGCGCCGAGCATGGAGCAAATCCCGGTTGCGGCCAGGCCCATGAAGCCGAGCCGGCGAGCGAGTCCGGTGGAAGTCGTCGCTGGCGCGGCTGCGTCAGACATCGGGTTGCATAGGCGTTGAGGTGCTGAGGGGCGATCGGCCAGCGGCGCAAGCTGCCCGCTCGTGCGGAGATGGCGCAAGCGATGCGGCGCTGCCGACAGTCTTCGTGCCCCACGTCGTACGTAAGGGGCGAGGACGCGGTCGGCCAAGCATGGCGCGTGGGCTGTGGCTTTCACGGGGCACACTAGCCCAGCGGCTCGACGAAATCCGCGCCGAATACGCGGGGAGTCCGGCGTCGTTCAGGCAGCCGTCACTTGTGATTCACTAGCGACCGGTCGCGAAACCATCCTCGGCAGCACCACCAACGCCATCGTCGCGGCCGTAACCGTGCCCAGAATCACAGCCAGGCCGAACCGCTGCGTGGGCGGGAAGGTCGACAGGACGAATATGCCGAAGCCCGCACATATGATGCCGGTCGCGCCGAGCACCGGCGCCCGAATCTGGCTAAGAGCGACGGCCCAAGGTGCCGGCACACCCGAACTCGTCAGCCGCCGGACTCGAACCACCAGATGGATCATCGAGTCGACCCCCATCGCGAGCGCTACGTTCCCTGCGGGTGAGGTGATGATGTCGATGGCAATACCCAAATGGCCGAAGATACCCAGCACTACCAGCGGGATACCCGCCAGGCACACCCACATGCGCGCGGTCGTCGCTAGCGAGCGAGACACTACGAACGCCACGCCAAGGAAGAGCAAGAGCAGACCTCCGATCCCGATCTTGAGGCTCGCCAGAATCAGCTTGCCGAGCTGAGCCTGCAGGTCCCAGAGCCCCCCCACGAGTACCGGCTCGAGCCCCGCCTCTCGGACATGCGAACGCAACCGGTCGGTGACCGCGTCACGGGAAGGCTCATCGACCGCCTCGCGCATGCGCAAGAAGTAGTGGCCCTCGTCGCGTTCTTCGGACACATAACCCAGACCGATCGATCCGAGCTGCGGGTTCGAGGCCATATCCAGCAGAACCTCCAAGCTCATGAAGCGAGCCAGCGGCAACGTGCGCGCGTGCTCGAGCAATACCGAGGGGCCCAGTACCACCCCCACCGCCGAGTCCGCCTCGAGCGCCGCCTGCATGGCCTGCATCTTCTGGAAAACGACGTCGGAATCGATGCGGCCGCCCTCCGCGTCGCGGATGATGATGTCCAACGCACTACTGCCACCATCCGCATCGATGCGCTCGAGCCCGTCGCGTAGCTCGCCCCCTTTGGCGAAGTAGGTCAGAAGGCCTGGATCGGTATCGACTCGGAACGTTCCGACGCCCAGGATGACCACGATCGCAGCGGTCACCCCCACCACCATGTTGCTGCCGGCCGGCGAACCGACTTCAGTCACGCGCTCGGGACGCGCTCTTGCCGACGCCCATCTGCCGAGAAAAGCGGGGTAGACCGTGTAGGCCACCGCGATCGCAGTCAGCGTCCCGATGGCGCCCGCGATGCCGAGTTCCCGAAGCGGCTTCGCGGTGGCGACGAGCAGGCTGAGGAAGCCCAACAAAGTGGTCGTCATGCTCCAGAACGAACTCTCCAGCGTGTGCTGGACGCCCTGGCGCAGTGCCTCGCCCTTATCGGTCTCGGTTTGACTGACGCGCAACCAATTCGCAGTCAGAAATACCACATGCGATAGCGTGAGCACGAACACGATCGTGACGAGGTTCGCGGTGAGCAGCCCGATGCCAACGCCGAGCACCTGCGTGATCATCAGCGTGGCGCTGACGGACACGAAGCACGTCGTCAGCGTGCCCACCACGATGGCCGCGTCGCGGTAAATCAAAGCGATCAGGATTCCGAAGACGAGCGCCGCCGCGAGGCTGAAGATCACTAGGTCGCGAAAGAGATTCCTACGGATCAGCTCTACGATGACCGGGACGCCCGACATTACGATGTCGAGGTCGGGCCCGTCATGCGCCTCGATCAGCTGCTCGAGGCTGACCAGCAGCGCTTCCGGATCGGCGTCTTCGACGGTCAGAATGACGTTGGTCGCGCTCGAGTCGGGCGTCAGCAGAACTCGGCGGAACAACGGAGAGATGTTCGGATCGTCCGTCGTGATGCTATAAGTGGCGGAGATGCCGTCGATGGCCGCGAGCGCCTCGGTGAGGCTCTCTATTCGCTCCTCGTATGCGTCTCGGTCGCTGCGAAGGTCTGCCGCGCGAACGACGATCAGGGAGCCGGAGCCGTATCGCTCGGCTATCTGTCGCGACGCCTGAAGCTGTGGGTCGTCTTCGGCGAAGAAGAAGTCGCCCGAAACCTCAGGCGTAAGATCGACGAAGGCCCAAACACCGAGCAAACCGAACACGGCCAGCGCCAAAGCGACCCAGGGGGCGGCGGCAGACGTCCAGGAACGAGGGAACATCCGGTCAGCTCCGAGGTCGTAGTGGCATCAGCATCGCACGTAAGCTTTCATCCGGAGGTCGGCGTGTCTCGACGTGTTCTGGGGTTCGGCCTGGTAGTGCTGCTCCTGGCAGCCGTACCGAATGTACGCGCTCAAGAGACTGAGGTCTCGGATGCGGTGACCGCAACCCTCACCGCTTGGGCGGACGGCGAGTACGAAAAGTTCGTGAGCTACTACCACGCCGACGCGCGCGGATTCTTCTTGGACGGCGGCTCCCTGATCCAAGGGTTCAGCGCGCCGGCGCTGGAAGCGATGGCTCAAGCCGGTTTCAAGGCCGACGTCACCGTGCGTGACCTCGACGTCCAGATGCACGGATCGATGGCTGTGACTGTCGCGTACATCGAAGGCTCCCTCACGCTGCCGGGTGGCTTGGTGCTAGAGGCGACGTGGCGCTATTCGGAGACACGCATCGAGACGGACGAGGGCTGGAAGGTTGTACAGTTCCACATGTCCACGCTGCAGTCGGGGATGGGGGCCAGCAACAGGCCCTAGCACCCCAAGCGACGACTAGCGCACCCGCGACAGCACGCGATCGAAGAGTCGATCCGCGACATTGGCGGCGAGTTCCGTCAACATTTCCTGCTCGATCGTAGCGAGTCGGCCGGCGATCACGTCCGGGGCGAAGAGTCGGGCCTCGTTCCTGCCGAGGTCGAGTTCGCGCGGATTTCCGCGATACGCGCCACGCTCGAAGCGACCGGTCTCGCGTGCCGACACGTTGAAGTCGGTGAGCTCGTCACCGTCCGCATCGACGAGAATCACCTGGACCATGGCCTGATACGTGACACGACCCTTCACGATCGAATAGCTGACCATGTCCCCACGGTTCGTGCGCGCCGATCGCAGCTCGGTTTCGACGTTGGACTCCTGCACCTGTAGGAAGCTGAACTCGATCAGCGCACCTAGGTCGGCATCGACCGAGCCAATGACCCGTTCCACGCCGCGGGCCGAAAGTCGGTTCGCGCCCCTGGCAGCAATTCGCGCGGCGCGGCGAATCAGAACCGGGTCCGCTACCGCCACGAACGGCGGGGGATCCCGCCAATAGTCGAGCTCCAGATCGTCGGAGAGCCGGATCGCGAGCTCGCTGCCGCCGTTCTCGCGGACCGCCGCTACGGTGGAAATGGGCAGCACGGCAAGCCGAACCGTGCCCCGGCGCAGCGCGGTCTCTTGGATCCGACCGACCCTGTCAGCGGTCGAGCGCGATGAGGTGCGAACGAGGTCCAGGACCTCGCCGGCGTACCCGTAGGCCCTTCTGTTGGCGCCGTCGCTCAGCGCGGCGTCGGCCATGCGCAGCAGCAGATCCGCCTCGGCGTTGAACGACGCCTCACGTTGCGCCCTCGTGGCCGCGAAGTCGTTGCGGGCCCGGATGAAAGCTCGTCGCGCGTCGGCAAAGCGACTCCGATCGCGTTGCAGCTCCCCATACGACATCAACGCGGCGATCGCCCGGTCGAACGTCTCGCGGCGCTGGGTGTCGTAGCCTTGCGGCGCGGTGAAGCGCGCCCCAACATCGCGGATGCGGCGTAGAAGTCGGTCGCCGCTCAGGAGCGCGTCCGCTGCGGTGATCGGGTCTCCGCCCCCGCTGAGGTCCTCGGCAGAATCCATCGTGCGTTGGAGCGCCGAGGCCGCGACCGTGCCCAGGCGCTCATGCGCCTCTGTGAGCGTCTCATCCTTGTCGACCGCGTCCGCGTATCGGTACGCGGCCTCCATGTACCGACCCTCGGCCTGCAGTTGCATACCCTCGTTCAGTCGATCGCCGGCCGAGGCACACGCCGTGAGTAACGCTGCTGCGAGCAGGAGCAGGGAAAGGGGTCGACAATGCATGACGCTTCGCTCCGATGCCGTGCGTAGGCGTAGGCGGCTTCCTGCAAGCTAAGCCCGACACTCCGCCCGCGTCACCAGATCTTGTCCGCGCGCCCCCACCCACTGCAGCTTGTCGATCCAACTCATCCCCCGGGAGGCCCTCTTGCTGCGACGACTTCGACGGACCCTGAACGTCGTGCTGGCCGTTTTTGCTCTGTCGCCGCTGCTAGTGGGCGCTCAGGAGCAATTCGGCGGTTATCCAGGGGCGCGTATGGGCGGCGCCTACATGCAGAACTTCTACTTGCCGCCTGCCCCGAGCTCGAGCCCGTGGTATCCGAGCTGGCATCCCGACGGTGAACACATCGCGATCGCCATGCAAGGCTCGATCTGGAGCGTCGAGATCGCCACGGGTCTCGCGGTCGAACTGGTATCGGGTGGCAAGTACTATTCGTCGCCGAACTACTCCCCAGACGGGAGCTGGCTCGTCTACACCGCCGACGACCATGGGCGCTCGATCCAGCTGGAGGTGCTCAACGTCGCGACCGGCGAGACGAGTGCGCTTACCGAGGACGCTCAGGTCTACGCCGACCCCAAGTTCAGCCCCGACGGCGCCCGCATCGCCTACGTCTCGACGGCACCGGCTGGCTTCTTCAACGTCTACCTGCGTGCGTTCGACCAGGGAAACTGGACGGGAGACGCCGTGGCCGTCACCCAGGACAACGACTTCGGACGCGACCGGCTCTACTTCGGGTCGCAGGATATCCACATAACACCTGCATGGTTCCCGGAGGGCGAGCAGCTACTGCTCATCTCGAATCGCGACGTGCCGCTCGGCAGCGGCAACATGTTTCGCGTGCCCGCGCGGGCGAACGGCTTCGCGGACCGAGAGCCGGTGCTCATTGAGCAGACGCTTTATCGCGCGCAGCCCGACGTCTCGATCGACGGACGACGCTTCGTCTTCTCGTCGACGCGCGCAGCCGCAGACCAGTTCAACAACCTCTACGTGCAGCCCACGCTGGGCGGCGAACCGTACAAGCTGACCTTCTTCGAGCACGACGCCTTTCACCCTCGGTGGTCACCGGACGGCGAGTGGATCGCCTACATCGACAACCGGGCGGGACTCCCCCAGCTCAAGCTGCTCGAGACGTACGGCGGCAGGATCGTCGACGTCGCCATAACGGCTCGACGGTGGAAGAACCCCATGGGCACGCTACGCGTCACGACCGTGGACGCGGACGGCCCAACCGGCTCGCGCATCCATCTCACTGCGTCCGACGGGAAGTTCTACGCACCCACGACGGAGTATGCGCGCATCGCTCCGCGGCTCGGGCAGTGGGCGTTCCACCACGCGGGGTCGTTCGAGGTCGAGCTCCCGGTTGGCGACGTGCAAATCGCAGCCGTGAAGGGCTTCGAGCATGAGCCGGCACTCGCAACCGCCGAGATCATCGCTGGAGAGACCACCGAGTTGACGCTCGAGCTAGACGAGGTCGTGGACATGGCGGAGAAGGGTTGGTTCAACGCCTCGACGCACGTGCACATGAACTACGGCGGCAATCTGCACAACACGCTCGAGAATCTCATGATGATGTCCGAGGCGGAGGACCAGGACCTCGTGCTCGAGCAGATCGCGAACAAGGACAACCGCATCCTGGACCACCAGTTCTTCGTGCCTGGCGGAGGGCCGCATCCGTTGTCGCAGCCCGACCGCATACTCGTCGTCGGCCAGGAGTATCGACCGCCGTTCTACGGTCATGTCTTCATGTACGGCATGCGTGATCACCTGATCTCGCCTTTCACGACCGGGTACGAAGGCACGGCCATCGAGAGCCTCTATCCGTCGAACACCGACATGTTCAGGAAGGCGAAAGCACAGGGTGCTTGGACCGGATACGTGCACTCGTTCTACAACGGAGACCCGCTGCAGGGAAACCTCGGCGGCGCCAAGGGCTTCATGGTCGATGCGGCGCTAGCGACCACTGACGCGGTCGAGTGGTCGACGTCCCAAGACGGTTATCCTCCGCTCTATGCGGTCTGGAACAACGGGCTGCACATCACCGTCGTGGGCGGCGAGGACTCGATCAGCAATCTGCAGCAGACGCCGCTGGTCGCATCGGTGCGCACGTATGTGAAAACGGCCGACGGAGAACTGTCGATGCGGGGCTGGTTCGAGGCCATGGCGAACGGGCACGCCTTCATGACCACAGGTCCACTCATCGAGTTCGAAGTCGACGGGCGAATCTCAGGCGAACAGGTCGACATCTCCGCCGGCAGCGAAGTGAGGGTGCGCTTCACGGTTACCTCCATCGCGCCGCTGGAGCGCGCCGAGCTGGTCTACAACGGCGAGGTAGTCGCAACCGCCGACTTCACCGGCGACCGAAAGTCGCTCGACTTCCAGCGCAGCTTTCGCCCGGAGCGCTCGGGCTGGTACCACGTGCGCGTGGTGGGCGCCCGCGGGCAACAATTTCCGTTTGATATCGGATATGCGATGGCGCTCACGAACCCAGTCTGGGTTCTAGTTGACGGCGCGCCCGTACGTTCGGCGGAAGCCGCCGACTATTCGATCGCGTGGATCGACAAACTGGAGCAGTTAGCCGAGCAGTGGACGGGATGGCGCTCTCAGACCGAGAAGGACCACGTGTATGGGCAGTTCGAGGAGGCTCGCGAGGTCTATCGGGCGTTCAAGGCCGAGGCGGTTGGAGGGCGTTGAATGGCCTCCCGGACTACGAATTGCTCAGCGATACCGAAATGGTGGCCAGGTGATGGTCATCGTGCTCGGCTACGAAAAAGCTCAGGTCGACCACTGTCATCGACTGTTGTAGTCGCGGATGCAGCGAAGCCCGCTGGAGATCGATGGATTCAGCGATTCGAGCCTGAGAACCAACTTCGCGCGACGCCCCGCTTCCCAGGTTGCGGAATTCGTGAGATCCGCGGTCCTGAGTTGAGCACGCCCGGTTGAGAGGTCCTCGACCCGGCCGTACCACAGGGGTTCGAGATCCGACAGGTGACCGAACTGCTCCTGGATCGACCACGCGTCGCCGATTCGCTTCGAGAGCGTTCCATGAGACAGATCCCGGACTCGTTCTTCGAGGCATGCTGGAGTGCCCCGGAGTCGCTCCCACGCAATGACGGCATCGCAAACCAGGTTGGACACTCGCATGCCTTCCCGCTGATGCGCCGGTTCGGTAGCATGGTTCGATGCCGAGCCTCACCGAGCTTTGGACGCGCCTGCGCACGTGCCTCAAGCGTGAAGCGGCCGAAGCCGGGCTACCGCTACCGGTGCTTCTCGGCGTATCAGCCGTGCTCCAATGGGGCTAGAAGCGCACCCTCTGGTCACCTGGCTGGAAACCGTGGACCGATGGCCAGCCTCGACATGAAAGCGACGCGTGTACGAGGTACGACCCCAATAACGGCCCCGCGCGCTAGAGCCCGAAGAACATGGCCACCAGGAAGTTCATCACGCCTAATGCGAGCGCCGCCCACAACGCCGACGGGAAGTCGTCTACCTCGAAGCCGTCCACGAAGGCGGCTGCGAGCATGATCATGAGCGCGTTCACGACGAACGCGAAGAGGCCCAGCGTGATGACCGTAATTGGCAGTGTGAGCTTGATGAGGATCGGGCGGACAAACGCGTTAGCCAGTCCGAGTCCAAGCGCGCCGAAAATGGCAGCCTTCCCATCCCGTACCTCAACCCCATCGATCAGCCGCCCTACGATGTAGAGCAGCCCCGCACTTACCAGCGTGTGGATAATGAATCCCACGTTTTCACCCTCTCAGCTATGAGCCACGTGCGGGGCTCGATCCGTTCGACCGAATCCCCTGCATTCTTAGACGGGAAAAAGGTGCAAATCGTTTCCTCGGGATGTGAAACTCATCGGGCATGGGCGCGGTATTGGCTCTCTGTGCAACCGCGTGCGCGCTCGACCAATCCAAGGTTGGTCGTCCAGACACGGGCGTTGGAGCCCATCAACCCACATGTGGAGCAGGGACTCGTGAAGACAGGAATTACAGGCGTACTAGCCTTCTTGCTGGCCGCAGCAGGATACACCGACCCGGTGGAGGCGCCCGAACGTCATGGCATCAGCAATGTGCGCTACGAGGTCACTTTCGATGCGTCGACCGCACCTGGCCGGCTCATCCATGTCGCGATGTCGTTCGACGTCGATGACGAGCAGACCGTGGCCCTGTCGTTGCCTTCATGGACGCCTGGCTCATACCAGCTCGACGACTTCGCGAAGAACGTTCGCAACGTCTCGGCCAGCCTGGGATCGAGCGAGATACGCTGGGACAAGTCCGACTTCGATACCTGGCGAGTCTACCCCACCGACGCGGGACGCGTGACGATCGAATTCGATTATCGCGCGGACCAACTCGATGTCGGTCAAGCATGGGCCGCGAGTGACCTCGCGTTCTTCAACGGCACGAATCTCTTTCTCTACCCCGAGGGGCAGGACCTGTCCTTCCCATCGGAAATCGCCTTTCACACCGAGAGTGATTGGGGTGTCGCAACGGGCCTCACGTCCGCCGGCGATGGTTGGGAATTCACGGCCCAGGACTACCACGAGCTGGTCGACATGCCAACGTTCGTCGGCGACTTCGACATGGACAGCACGCAGATCGACGGAACGTGGTACCGGCTGGCGAGCTATCCCGTAGGTGCGTTGGCCGGCCAGCCGCGGGCCACGCTGTGGAGTCAGATCGAAGCGATGATGCCGCCCATGGCGGCGGTTACCGGCGACGTGCCGTGGGATCGATACACGACGATGACGGTGTTCGACGAGGGGTTCGGGGGGGGATCAGCGCTAGAGCACTCGAACTCCCACCTGGGGGTCTATCACCCCGGCTTCATCGGCACACCGACTCTCGCGTCGATCACGGCCCACGAGATCTTCCACGCGTGGAACGTCAAACGTATCCGTCCGGCTCAGATGTGGCCGTACGACTACGGTCGCCAGATGCCCACCGAGTTGCTGTGGGTGAGCGAGGGCATCACCGACTATTATGCCGACCTCGCGCTCGTGCGCGGCGGCATCGTTCCGGCGCAGGGCTTCTACGGCCTCACGCAAGGCAAGATCGGCACCGTGAACAACACCGTGCCGGTGGCACTCGAGGACGCATCGCTCAGCGCATGGATCGGCCCGACCGATGGCACTTCGTCGATCTACTATCCCAAAGGATCCCTAGCGGGCTTCATGCTCGACATCCTGATCCGTGACGCGTCGGACAACGAACACTCGCTCGACGACGTGATGAAGGCGATGTACGAGGATGCCTACGAGCAGGGGCAAGGCTTCACCGAGCAGATGTGGTGGGATGCGGTGCGCTCCGCCGCGAACGGCCGCTCATTTGAGCAGTTCCACGACGCGTTCATCGACGGTCGAGATCCCTTCCCGTGGGCGGAGGTTCTCCCGCTCGCCGGCCTCGAGTGGATCGACGAAACCGTTGATGTCGCCCGCATCGGCATCTCGACGATCACGGACACCAGTGGAATTCGCGTCACGCAGGTCGTGCCCGGGGGCTCGGGCGCACAGGCCGGCGTACTGCCGGGGGACGTCCTGGTCGAGATCGGAGGCATCGCGGCCGAGGACGCGAGCTTTGGCGCTCGCTTTCGCGCTCGGTTCGGAAACGAGCCGGCGGGCACGGCCTACGAGATCGTCGTCATGCGTGCCGGCGAGCGAGTGTCATTGACGACAACCTTGCAGTTCACTGAGGTGAGCAACTCTCGCATCCAGGAGGACTCGGACGCGAGCGCCAAGGCGCTGCGCATCCGAGAGGGCCTGTTGACTGGGAGCACGGGACGGTAACCTGCTCCCCATGAAAGCATACCGCTCCTCCATCCCGCTCGCTCTGCTCGCGTTGTTCACCCTTGCGGTGACACCCGCCGCGTGCGGGGACGACGCAGTGGTGGGGGCTGAACCGGCTCCGATGGAGTGGTTCGAGGTATCGTGGTCGGGTGGCACCATACAGGTCGCGCTGCTCCGGCCCGCCGACGAGACCAGCGGGCCGCACCCAGTGGTTTTCGCGCTACCGTGGGGTGCCGGGTCTCAAGAGTTGGTATTGACTTTTATGTCGAGCTACTGGAGCCGCGTACCGGGCCTCCAGGGCTACTACGTAGTCTCTCCAGCAGTGCGTGGATCGGACCTGGAGCACACCGCGGACGAAGTCATCCCCGCGATCTTCGACTGGATGGACCAGGAGCTCGACTACAATCCGAGCCAGGTCGCGCTGGTCGGAGCGTCCAACGGAGGGAGAGGGATGTTTCACGCCGCGCTCGCGTACCCGGACCGCTTCGCCACCTTGATGGGGCTGCCAGGACGGTACGACGGGGACGCCGCGGCACTGTCCGTATTGGCAGAAAAGCCCGTGTGGCTGATCGTCGGCGAGCTGGACACCGGTTGGAGAGCGGCGTCTGAAGCCACAATCATCGCGCTCGAGTCCCAAGGCGTTGAGACGGTCTTGGACGTCGTCGGAGGCCAAGGGCACGTGATGTCCCTCAGCGCCGGAGTGCTGGTGAGCGGACTCAACGAAGCCCTGGGGCGCTGACCTACTCCGAAGCGCGCTCCTCAGCCTCGGCCGTACGCGGCGCATTGGTCAGGATCGCGGCCTTGAGGCATGCCGAGGCCAGCAGGTCCGCGTCCTCGATGGCGTCCGGAGAGCCCCCAGCCGCGGTCCAGCCGCGCACTTCGCTTGCCAGGGCCTCCAGGTCGAGGGCGTCGAGACCGTCCGCCACCGCTTCGAGGAACTCCGCCTGCGGCGCGAGGCGAGCCATCTCGAAGATCTGTGCGCCCACGAGAGGCTGCATTTCGACCCGGATCGCGGCCTCGATGTAATCGCGGAAGTGCATGAGCGCGGTCGCCATGTGACGCACGCCGAGATCCAACCACAACAGCGTACAGAGCGTCCGTACCGCCCCCGGATGAACTCGGATGAGCTTGTTTCGCCACACCCCTCGCGGCCTCGCGCTGGTCGTCCTCCAGGAATGCGTCAATCGCGCGCCCGTAATAGTCGAACGCGCGCGGCTTGTCTCCGTCCCTCAGGGCGAAGTCTCCGGCCTTGTTGAGCGGGGTACCCTTGCAGCCGGCGGGCGCGTTTTCGGCTTCCTGCTCCAGCTTTGCCAAACGGTCGTCCAGAGTCATCACTCCCGGGCGAGGAGCGGGCTCCTTGGATCCGAAAAGGCGCGACAGTAGAGACATACCGGTGGGAGCTGGCGTGGACTCCAGTGACTAGTTGCCGTCGACGAGCTCCAACACTTCGATCTCGAAGACGAGGGTCTGGTTCGGCCCGATCAGCTCGCTGCGACGCTGGGGACCATAAGCGAGATCCCCCGGGATGACCACCCGATAGTGGCTCCCGGCGGGCATCAGCATCAACGCCTCATTGAAGCCCGGGACCAACGACCCTACCGAAAACACGACCGGCTCACCGTCGTAGGACGAATCGAACTCTCGCTCGTCCGGTAGCGTGCCTCGATAGTGCAGCTGGAGGCTCTGGCCCATGGTCGGCGTAGGACCCTCGCCCGCCCGAAGCACTTCATACTGCAACCCACTCTCGGTCGTGACGACGCCCGCCTTCGCGCCGTTCTCCGCGAGGTAGGCAGCTCCGGCCTCAGCGGCCTCGTCAGCCTCGCGCTGGCCCTCCGCGGCAGCGGCAGCCTGCATGTCGGTCACGAATGCCTGGATGATCCCTTGGAGTTCGGCCCTGTCCACGGCCGGATCGGTACTCTGCAGGCCGTCTTCGAAGCCACGGAACAGCGCGGCCCTGTCGACGCGCTCCTCGAGGGCCCTGATCTGGGTACCTACGTCGAGCCCGATCCCATAGGACGCTTTCTGATCGTCGGTATCGAGCGCGGCCGAACCGTAATCGCCGACGCCGCCTCCCGAGCCACTACAGGCCGCGACCGCAATCGTCGTACCGAGCAATATCAAACCCTGCCGAATTCGCATCATGCTTCCTGGTTGTTAGAGAGCCCGAAGCTAACGCGTGTGCCTGAATCACCCAACGTCATTGCACGCTGCGACCACTTCACAACCCGAGTAGGTTCGGGTGGATCTTCACGAGACCTCGGTCGTCAGCCCAGAGATCCAGCTCCGGAGTTGCGAGATCATCGACGACGGGCTCCGCGTGTCCCAGTTTCCGCAGGTCGACCGCCTTGATGTAGCGAGTACACGCGGCGCACTCCTCGATCCGGACGTGCGGTACCGATTCAACCTCGTGCAAGCGGAGTAGATCCGCGTCCACCGATCCACAGTGTGCACAGGTGAGCCGAGGGAACGCCCAGTCCGTGGCGCAGAGCGAACAGACCAGAAGGCGTCTCCCGAGCGCTCCCGGGTCGTCTCGTAGAACACTTGCCTGAGGTGGGGAACCGCACACCGGGCATCTCATCTGGAGTGCCGAGGCACCGCGTTCTCCATCAGTGGGCGGGCCGTCCTCGGACTGACCGCCCTTGGCCTGAACGTGACCGTCGGCGGGAGCTGCCGCGTCTCTGCCCGCCATGAAGCACGCCAAGCCTTCAGTGAAGGCCCTCGGCAGAAAGTCCGCAGGGCTCCTTTGGAGCCAGAAGGTCCGCAACGTTTGGGCCCGCTCTGCGGCGTCACAATCGAGCAGGGCTCGGGCCGCACCGGCGATCACGACAGTTCCGATCGGCTCCACACCGAGAAGAAAGTCGGCAAAGAGGGGTTCGATCGCGTCAGCCGGAAGCTGCTCGAGCTGCATGACGGACCCCTCGGCTCCGTGAACCGCAAAGCCCTCCCCCGCGCGCGACACCTCATCGGCAACGGCCTCCTGAAGCTCGACCAGCCCCACATAGAACTCGAGCATCTCGTCGGCATGAGGCGCGCTCGAGAGCAGCTCGATCGCCCGGGAGCGACGCCGCCGCCAAAGGCCCGCACTCAATCGCCAGCTTGCTCCTTCTCCCACCGAGGGTGGTGGAGCCGAGCCCAGCCGCGGCTGACGCGCCCGTGCAACATGGCCCCGAGCGTGCCCGGGTAGGCCACCGTACCGAGATATACGTGCACGATGAGCAGCCCGCCGCCGCCCACGGTGGTCGCATAGTGCAGGAGGCGCATGGTGTTGACGGTGCCACCATAGAACGGACCGATGCCCAGCACTCCCGCGGGCATCCAAAGCGGGATGCCCGACGCGAGATGCACGACACCCAGAACCGTCATCGCCCAAAAGAAGAGCTTCTGACCCGCGTTGTACTTCCCGGCCGGCGGTACCCCATCCTTTTGGCGGGTGGCATAAGCGCGCACGGCCATCAGCCACTCGCGATCGTTGCTCTCGAGTCTCATGTCCTTCGCCCAAATGAAGAACATGCTCCCTAACGAAACCGAGAAGAGCATCCCGATCCAGGGATGCAGGAACCTCGCCGTTTGACCACCGCCCGAGAGCACCGTGATCCAGAACAGCCTTGGGTGAGAGAACGCCAGTCCGGTCATCAACAGATAGAGGAACGAGAGCCCGAGCGTCCAGTGCACCACGCGCTCGAAGTACGTGAAACGTTCAAGTCGACTCACGTGTTCTCCGCATCAGGGCCGGAGCCGGGCTCCGGAGAGGCCGCCGCGGATGGGTCCGACGCTTCCTCGTCAGCCACCTCCGGTCCGTACTTCAGATAGTGCAGCGCCGTGCCCAAGAGGCCGAGACCCATGACCCCCATGCCGAGCTGCTTCAGGCCGGCCAGCGCCGCGAGTGCCCCCGGCGCCGCGGTCGGGTCTTCGGGTAGGTCGTAATCGACGAGGCGGTCGCCATGCGGCACGACGTACATCATGTGCGTGCCTCCTACGCCGGCCGGATCGTAAAGCGTGGCATTTTCGAAGCCCCGGTCCTTGAGACGGTCGACCTTCTGCTCGGCGAGGGCGACCATGTCGTCCTTGGTGCCCCAGGTAATCGCGTTGGTCGGGCACGTCTTTACGCATGCCGGCTCGAGCCCGACCTCGACTCGATCGACGCACATGTTGCACTTGTAGACTTTGTGGGTCTCAGCGCTGAAGCGTGGAACGTCGAAGGGGCAGCCCGAGATGCAGAGTTGGCAGCCGATGCAATGATCTGGATTGAAATCGACGATGCCGTTTTCGTACTGAACGATGGCGCCCGGAGCTGGGCAGGCGTATAAGCACCCCGGCTCCTCGCAGTGCATGCACGCGTCCTTCTTGATCAGCCACTGGAGGTCGCCATCGACCTCGATCTCGTTGAAACGCATCAGCAGCCACGTATCGGCGCTTAGATCCTGATGGCTTTGGAAGCTGCCGAAGTTCCGGGTCGGCTCGACCTTCAGCTCGTTCCACTCCTTGCAGGCTACCTCGCAGCCCTTGCAACCGATGCAGCGAGAAATATCGATGAGCTTGGCGAACTCTGGTCCCGCCGTACGGATCGAAGGTGCTGGATCCGGCGAGGCCGAAATGCGTTTGACTGCCAACGAGCTGCCGGGCAACTGGGCCATCAGGCTCGCTCCAGGTTCACGAGGAACGCTTTGAACTCGGGACAACTCGTGTTCGCGTCGCCCACGAACGGCGTGAGGTTGTTGGCCATCGAGCCGTGCGTGATACCCTTGAAGCCCCAGTGCACGGGGATGCCAATCGTCCAGCACGTCTGTCCGTTCACAACCAGGGGCTTGATGCGCTTGGTGACGATGGCTACGCCCTCGACCTCACCCCGCACAGACCAGACGCGGACGCGCTCTCCGTTCTCGATGCCCTTCTCGGCGGCGAGGCCGTCCGGGACCTCGACGAAGAAGTCGGGCATCAGCTCTACCAGGCGCGCGACGTTGCTCGTGACGAAGTGCTCGCGCTCGACCACACGATAGACCGTACATGCGTAGGGGTACTCGGTGCTCTGCCCGAGAGCCTCGCGCACGCCGTCGTACCAGTGGATCGCCGGGTTCACGGCTACGTCGTCATGGAGAATGTTGGGCGACGGGCTCTCCACGGGCTCGTAGTGCTCAGGAATCGGACCGTCGTTCAAATAAGTGGTGAAGAGGCGAGCCACGCCCTCTTCGGTCATGATGAACGCACCTGCCTGATCGGGGGGGGTAGTGCGCCCGTAGTCGGGCACGTCGCCGATCCATTCCCGCCCGGTCCAGCGGATGCCGGGACGAGTCGAGTCCCACGGCTGTCCGTCACCGTCCGCTGACGCTCGATTGTAGAGCACGCGGCGATTCACCGGCCAGCTGAAGCCCCAGTCGTGGTGGAAGCCCATGCCGCCCGGGTCCGCCGTGCCCCGCCGGGCCATCATGTTGCCTTCTTCGGTGAACGAGCCGCTGTAGAGCCAGTTGCCGGATGACGTGGTGCCGTCGTCACGCAGGCCGGCGAAGGAAGGCAACAGGCGACCGGTGGTCAGGTCGTATCCGTTGATTTCCTGTGCGAGCTCTTCGAGCGTGGGCTCGCGAGGATTCAGATAGTTCCACTGCAGGTTGAAGATCGGCTCGTGGTAGGCGCCGCCTTCTTCCTGGTAGAGCTCCTTCACGCGCCAAGCGAGCTCCGAGAGGATCCATGTGTCGGAACGCACGTCGCCCGGCGGATCGATCGCCTTCTCCTTCCACTGGGCCCAGCGGCCGGAGTTGGTGAAAGAGCCGGCGCGCTCGATCCAGTGCGTCGCCGGCATATAGAGGACCTCGGTCGCGACCTCTTCCGGATTGACTCCGGGCGCCCGCCAGAACTCGGCCGAGTCGAGCATGAACGGGTCGATGATGACTTGCCACTCGAGGTTCTTCATCGCCTCGAGCAGGCGGGGCACATCCGGCCCGGCCAACAGCGGATTGAAGCCGAGCGCGATTATCCCCTTGAGGCGGCCTTTGAAGGCCTGGTCCCACATGGAGAGCCACGTGGAGTCGTCCGCGGGTTTGGCCAGATAGTGGTAGCCGAAGTCGTTCTCTGGTCCCACGGCATCGCCGAACCACGCTTTCATCTGCGAGACGAAGAACTTCGGGTAGTTCCCCCAGTAGTTCACGGTGTCCGGGACCAGTGGTTCCGGAGTAGAATCCGCCAAGTGTGCCGACAGTGATTCTTGGTGGGGAGCGGGTACACGCAGGTAGCCGGGCAGGATGCCCGCAACGATCGCGTGATCGGTCGCGCCCTGCACGTTGGCGTGGCCGCGCAGCGCGTTGATGCCTCCGCCCGGCCGTCCGATGTTGCCCAGCAACAACTGCATGATCGCCGCGGTGCGGATGATCTGGCTGCCGACGGTGTGCATGGTCCAGCCCACGGCATACATGATCGTGCCGACGCGGTCGGCGGTTCCCGTCGAGCAGATGATGTCGGCGACCCTGCTGAAGTCCTCCGCCGAGCAGCCCGCGATCTGAGCGACGGTCTCCGGTGTGTAGCGGGCGTAGTGATTCCTGAGGATCTGGAAGACGCAGCGCGGGTGCTCGAGCGTCATGTCGCGACGGACGTAGCCATCGCTGCCGCGCTCGTAGTCCCAGGATGTCTTGTCGTACGCACTGGTCGCCGCATCGAAACCGCTGAACAGGCCGTTGTCGAATCCAAAGCCTTCCTGAACGATGAAGGACGCGTTCGTATGGAGGCGGACGTACTCTTCGTGATGCAGGTCCTCGTCGAGAATCTTCCGGATGAATCCGCCCAGCATGGCGATGTCGGATCCTGGGCGAATCTGAAGGTGCCGGTCGGCGACCGCCGATGTGCGTGTATATCGTGGATCGACCGTGACGATCTGCGCGCCACGCTCATCGCGCGCCTCGAGCGCCCACTTGAAGCCGCAGGGGTGATTCTCGGCCGGGTTGGCGCCCATGACCAGAACGACATCGGCATTCTTGATGTCTTTCCAGTGGTTGGTCATGGCGCCGCGACCGAACGTTGCCGCCAAACTGGCGACTGTGGGGCTATGTCATATTCGAGCCTGATGGTCGATGTACATCAGCCCCATCGATCGCATGGTCTTCGTGATGAAGTAGGCGTCCTCGTTGTTGACGGTCGCGCTCCCCACCCAACCGATGCCTTCGCAGCGATTGACCGTGCGGCCCTGCTCGTCACGCTCGACGAAAGTCTCGTCCCTAGCGTCCTTGAACTTCCTGGCGAGCCAATCCAGCGCGAAGTCCCAATCCACGTCCTGCCACTCGGTGGCGTTGGCGGCGCGGTATTTCGGCCCCTTCTCCAACCGGGGGTTCATCGCCAGCGCCATCTGTGACGCCCCCTTGGGGCAGAGCGTGCCGCCGTTGATGGGGCTGTCGGGATCGCCTTCGACGTGGACCACCGAGTTGACCGTGTTCAATCCGCCCGAGCCATGCACGTAGGCGATGGTGCCACAGCCGACCGCGCAGTACGGACACACCGTTTTGAACTCTTTGGCGTTCGAGATCTTGAGGCCACGCGAGGCGGCATACACCGGCTTCAGGTCGAAGCCCAGTGAGCTGGCAAGCAACCCACCCCCGGTTAGCCCCGTGATCTTGAAAAGATCTCGCCGCGAGATGTCTACCACGCGTCTCCCTCGTTCAACGAGCAGTTCTGTGCTGCGTAGTCGGCCAAGTGGCACGGTAGGTCTGGCTGGGACAGCTAGCAAGGACGGGAAGCGCCGCTCCGGCCGTGCGCATTGGCGTGACGCCAACCATTATGGCGTCGCGGAGGTTGGCGAGGGGAGCCTTTTGGCGGCCGAGGAGGCTGGCGATGCCGAGTATGAGCCACGACAGCGAAGCTCGGGCGAGCTTCAGAATCGACGTGCCCGCAGAATTCAACTTCACGCGCGACGTCATCGACGACTGGGCTAATAAGGAGCCCGACCGACTCGCGCTCATCGCGGTGCAACCGGACGGGCGCACCGTGCTCCGGTACACTTTCGGCGAACTATCTACGCTGGGGGATCGCGCCGCCCACGTGCTGCGGGCACGAGGGGTCGAAAAAGGCGACCACATCTTCGTGCAACTGCCGCGCGTCATCGATTGGTACTCAGCCTTGCTAGGCGCATTCAAGATCGGTGCAGTCCCCATGCCTGGAACGACGCAGCTCATGTCCAAGGACCAGGCGTATCGCATCAACCGCGCCGGTGCATCGGTCGCCATCGTCGACGACGAGGGCGCCGAGAGACTGGACCGGGTGCGCGCGGACTGCCCGTCACTGCAGAGTCTTTTCGTCGCCGGAAGTTCGCGCGAAGGATGGATCGACTGGCGGCAGGCACTCTCGGAGGCGCCCGCCGAGCCAGCGGCGGCCGCACGAACGACGGCTGACGACGCCCTTTTGCTCTACTTCACGTCGGGCACGACTGGGCAGCCGAAGATGGTCCAGCACGTGCAGTCGTATGCGCTCGGTCACGAAATCACGGCGCGCTTCTGGCAGGACCTCAGCCCCGATGACATCCACTGGACGGTGTCCGACACCGGATGGGCCAAAGCCGCGTGGGGCAAGCTATTCGGGCAATGGATCGTCGGCTCCACCGTGGTGATGTGGAACATCGTCGGCAAGCCGGACCTGGCGCGCATGCTCGAGTTGATCGGGGAGCTCGGGGTGACTTCGTTTTGCGCGCCGCCAACCATCTATCGCGCATTCACCCAGCTCGACCTCTCCGCGTACGACTGGTCGTCACTGCGCCACTGCACGGCGGCGGGCGAGCCGCTGAACCCAGAGGTCATCCAGGTGTGGCAAAAAGCCACCGGCACGACTCCCTACGACGGGTACGGCCAGACCGAGTCGGTCTGCCTTGTGGCGAACCACCCCTCCGAGCCGGTCAAACCGGGCTCGATGGGACGGCCCGCGCCGGGTATGACAGTCGACGTGATCGACGACGACGGTAGAGTGCTCGAGGACTACGAAGAAGGCCACATCGCCGTGCGCACCGACGAGTGGCCCATCGGACTGTTCCGGGGCTACTGGAAAGACCCTGAGCTGACCGCCGAAGTCTTCCGCAATGGCTGGTACTACACCGGCGATCGAGGTCGCCGTGACGAAGACGGCTACATCTGGTTCATCGGCCGCGCGGACGACGTGATCCTCTCAGCGGCCTATCGCATTGGGCCTTTCGAGGTCGAGTCGGCGCTCATCGAACATCCGTCCGTCGCCGAGGCCGCAGTGGTGGGCAAGCCGGACCGCGAACGCGGCCAAGTCGTGAAGGCGTACATCATCCTGGCGCCAGGCTTCACCGGATCGGACGAGCTCACCGAACAGATCCAGGCACACGTCAAGTCAGTAACGGCGCCCTACAAGTATCCGCGAGAGATCGAATACGTCGAGGAATTGCCCAAGACTATCTCGGGCAAGATCCGGCGGGTGGAGTTGAGGGAGGCCGAGTGAAGGCGGTCACTTGCCGTCGTCCACCCACAGATCTACGCTCGTGCAGTGGTGGGCAAGCCGGCCGGCCATTCCGAATTGTGGGAGGCGCCTGAGTCCATGATGTCAGACCATCCGATTCGCGACCGGCCACGCTCGCTCGGCACGGTTCTTCTCGCTGGACTGCTGCTGGCGACGGGGTGCTCAGGAGACGGCCAAGGCGGAACCGACTCCGACGGCTTGGAGGTCGTGAACATCGGCTTCGTGGGGCCGCTGAGTGGTGGAGCCGCCTACTACGGTAGGAACGTGCAGCGCGGCATCACCATGGCGGCCGACGAAATCGCCGAGGCCGGAGGCTTCGAGGTCGATGGCCGACGGTTCCGGTTCGAGATCGTCTCTTTGGATGACCGCTACCTGCCCTATGAAACGGCCACCGCCGTGCGTCGGCTTCTCCAGCAGAACCAGACCCCGGTGATCCTGGTGCCGCACGCCGGAGGCATTCGCGTGGTCCAGGAGATGAACACGCGTGAGCCCAAGTTCCTGCTGGCGGCCTACAGCAGCGAGCCGAGCATCCTGGAGGCTGAGAACCCTCTGATGCTGATGCTTCCCCCCCGCTTCGACGGGTACCAAGAGCCATGGGTGGAAGTGATGATGGGGCGGTTCGGGACTCGGCTGGCGCTGGTCCCGACGACTACCGCGTACGGCCGCGCATGGACCGAGGCCGTCTCAGCCGAGTGGACGCGCCAAGGAGGGACGCTGGGACGCGACCACGGCGTGGACTACAACACGACCACGGATTTCACAGGTGCGGTGAGCCGAGCGCTGGCCGACGAACCCGACGTGCTCTTCATCGGTGGCCCGTCTCAGCCCACCGCGCTCGTGATCAGGGCAGCCCGCGAGCAGGGCTTTGAAGGCGGGTTGCTCATCATGGATCAGGCCAAGTTCATGGAGATGTTGGACATCGTGCCCATCGAGTCTCTGGAGGGGGCGATCGGAGTCTATCCGGTGGAGACCTACCCGACGCCCGGCGCACCTCTTTTCGCTGCGCGCTACTACGAGCGCTTCGGTGCGGACTCTCCGTCTCCGACCAGCGAAATCGCGATCAACTATCAGGCGCTCTACTTGATCGCGCGCGCCATGACGCTGGCAGGTACCACCACGGACCCAGAAGCCATCCGCGCCCGCGCAGACGAAGCGGCACGAACGCTTCCCCAGGAGGTCCGCGTCTACGAGGTGGCGGGGGTTACCGACGTCGGCCTCATTACGCGTGACGTATTCACGGCCCACATCGTGGACGGAAAGTTCGTGTCGATAAGGATCCCCGTTCCCGGCGGCGCGCCCTAGTGGCTTGCACCGTAATCGCCCGCCGGAGTTGAGGGCCACCGTCAGTTGACCCTCTTCTTACAGCAGTTTGTAAACGGCATCGCGCTAGGCAGCGTGTACAGCCTGGTCGCACTGGGCCTGACGCTCGTATACGGCGTACTCAAAGTGCCCAACTTCGCGCACGGCGCGCTATATATGGCCGGAGCGTACGTCAGCTACGTGATGCTGACGTCGTTCGGGGCCTCCTACATCGTCGCGATGGCCGTTTCCGTCGTGGTGCTGGCGGTGTTGGGCGGCAGCATGGAGTGGCTCGTCTTCCGCCGGCTGGAAGGCAAAACCCCGGTGCATGCGATGATCGCGGCACTCGGCCTGCTCTTCTTCATGGAAGGCACGGCAGACGTCATCTGGGGTCCCACTTTCCGACAGGTGCCCACGCCCTTCGACGGCGTCGTCACGCTCCTGGGCGTCAACATCACCGAGCAGCGCATCCTGGTCATAGTCGCAGCAGTCGTGACGATGGTCGGGCTCTATCTGCTGCTGAAGCGGACCCTCGTGGGGATGAGCATCGAGGCCATGGCGCAGGACCGCGAGGGCGCGCTTCTCGTCGGCATCGACACACGCCGGGTCGCGTTGCTCACATTCGCGATCTCCGGAGCTCTCGCGGCAGTCGCCGGATCCTTGATCGCGCCACTCTTGTTGGTGTTCCCCAACATGGGCGAGCTCATCATTCTGAAAGCGTTCGTCATCGTGATCCTGGGAGGCATGGGAAGCGTCCCAGGGGCCATCCTCGGCGGATACTTGTTGGCTTTGGCGGAAACCATGGCCGGGACCTATGTGTCGTTCGCCTTCTCCGAGTTGATCGCCTTCGGACTGTTGGTGCTGGTGCTCGTGATCCGGCCGACGGGCCTTTTCCAGAAGGGGGTCTGAGCGGTGCGCTTGCCTCCCGCCCGGGGCGTCGCCCTCTCGCTCCTGCTGCTGACCGCAATCCTTTTCCCCTTGCTCGTGGACAACCCCTACCTCGTCAGCGTGGTCATTACGGCCTACGTGACCGCGATCGCGGTTTATGGGCTGGACGTCATGCTCGGCTACACCGGGGAGTTGTCTCTTGCCCAAGGGGGGTTCTTCGGGATCGGCGGTTATAGCGCCGGTATCCTGATGGCCACCTACGAGGTCTCCTTCTGGATAGCTCTGCCAGCGGCTGTGGTGATGACCGCTGCGCTAGGCTACGTGATCGGCCTTGCCGCGTTGCGCACGCGCGGCGACTACTTTGCGATCTTCACGCTCGCGGTTGGGGTGATGATCGTGATCATCATCGAGCGATGGGAGGGCGTTACCGGAGGGACCGACGGACTCATCGGGATTCCCCCGCCCTCCAGCATCGGCCCCCTGCGCTTCGATTCACTCACCGCGCAGTACTACCTCGTGCTCTTCTTCCTCGTGCTCACGATCTATGTCGTGTGGAGCCTTGTGAACTCCCTGGTCGGACGCACGTTCGTCGCGGTCCGCAACAGCGAGGAACTGGCTCGCGCCGTGGGCATCGACGCGGGCAAAACGCATCAGCTCTCATTCGTCATCTCGGCGGCGCTGGCGGGTCTTGGCGGAGCGCTCTACGCGGTCTTCCTGGGTTACATCGGGCCAGCCATGGGCGGCGTCCAGATGACGTTCATGATGCTGGTATATCTCATGATCGGCGGCGTGGCCTCGCTCGCAGGCCCGCTGGTGGGCACGCTGCTGGTGACGGGCCTGATGCAGTTCCTGCAGGCGTTCGCGGAATATCAGATGATGGCGCTCGGACCGATCCTGGTGGTCGTGATCATCTTCTTCCCCAAGGGCCTGGCGGGGCTGGCCAAGCTCCTGCCTGAACGGTGGAGACGATGAGCGCCCCGTTGCTACGCGTGGAACACCTAGGCATGCACTTCGGTGGGCTGAAGGCGGTGGATGACGTCGACCTCGACGTGCCGGAGGGGGAGATTACCGCCGTGATCGGACCCAACGGTGCCGGGAAGTCGACGTTCTTCAACGTGGTGAGCGGTTTCTGCACACCGACTACGGGCCGCGTCGCTTTAAACGGCGTGGACGTCACCGGGCTCGCTCCTCACCGCATCGCCCGTCTGGGCGTGGCGCGCACCTTCCAGACTACGAAGCTATTCCCTGAAGCCGAGGTGCTCGACAACGTCATCATCGGCCGACGGCAGCATACGAAGAGCAACGTGCTCGATGCGATTCTGCGCACCAAGCGGCTTCGCACCGAGGCCGCCGAGTGCCGCGAAAGGGCCAGGCAGGCGCTGGAGTTCGCCGGCGTGCTGCACCTGGAGGCTCTCCCGGTGGGCAGCATCCCGCAGGAGGCCCGAAAGCGCGTCGCCATCGCGCTGGCTCTCGTGGCGGAGCCCCAGTTGCTGCTGCTGGATGAGCCCGCGGCGGGCATCAACGAAGAGGAGACGAGCGGACTCACGGCGCTCATCCGTAAAGTGGTGGAGAGCGGGATCGCCGTCTGCTTGGTCGAGCACAAGATGCGCATGGTCATGGACCTCTCAGACCGGATCGTCGTGCTGAATCAGGGGAAGAAGATCGCGGAGGGCACGCCGGAAGAGATTCGAGGCGACCCCACGGTCATCGACGCGTACCTGGGGGGGAGCAGCCATGCCTGAGCCCATGCTCGAACTCAAGGGGGTGAGCGTACAGTTCGGTACCTTCTTGGCTCTGCGGCAAGTGAGCGTATCGGTCGCGGAGGGTGAAATCGTCGTACTGCTCGGCGCCAACGGTGCTGGGAAAAGCACTCTCTTTCGGGCCGTCAGCGGACTGGAGCGCCCTTCGGAAGGAACGATCCACTTCGACGGACAGGACATCAGTCGCCTTGCCGCCCACCGAATCGTTCGGGAGGGAGTGGCCCACGCGCCCGAAGGTAAGCACTTGTTCACCGAGGCTTCCGTGCGCAAGAACCTGCTACTGGGCGCCTACGTGCGGCGCAAAGACCCCGCTGGAGTCCAGGAGTCCATGGAGGAGGTCTTCGATCTCTTTCCCATGCTGCGGGCGAAGGCAGGCGACGCCGCCGGGACCCTGTCCGGAGGCCAGCAACAGATGCTGTCAATCGGGCGTGCGCTCATGGCGCGCCCGCGGCTGCTGCTTCTCGATGAGCCGTCTCTGGGCCTGGCCCCCCTGGTGGTCGAGGAGGTCTTCGAATCGATCCTCGAGATCAACCGGCGCGGCACTGCTGTGTTCCTCGCCGAACAAAACGCCCATGCTGCGTTGAAGGTGGCGAAGAGGGGGTACGTGATCGAAAGCGGGAGCGTGGCCATCGAGGGGGACCGCGACACCCTGGTCGACAATCCCGAGGTGCGTCGAGCCTACATCGGCGTCTAGCCCACATCGGCGTCCAATAGGGAGCATCGCAATGGAAACAGACATCTCGGCCACCCCCCTCGCGGAGCGCGAGACGATCCCAGTGCTCGATTCGCACATGGCTTACGTCGAGGTTGGAAGCGGAGAGCCGATCGTCTTCCTGCACGGGAATCCGACGTCGTCGTATCTCTGGCGCAACATCATCCCCCATGTACAGTCGATGGGTCGTTGCCTCGCCCCGGACCTCATCGGAATGGGGAACTCGGGGCCGGCGGAAGGGGGGCGGTATCGCTTCACCGACCACGGCCGGTATCTCGATGCCTGGTTCGAAGCAGTTGATGCCACCAGCAACGTGACCCTCGTGGTGCACGACTGGGGCTCGGGCCTCGGCTTCGACTGGGCGCGGCGGCATCCCGACGCGGTGCGCGGCATCGCTTACATGGAGGCGATCGTGCAGCCCGTATCGTGGGATGCGTGGCCCGACGCGGCTCGAGGCATCTTCCAAGCAATGCGTTCGCCGGCCGGTGAGGAAATCGTGCTGGAGAAGAACGTCTTCGTGGAGCGAATCCTGCCGAGTGCGGTTCTCCGGGACCTGGGCGAAGAGGAGATGACCGAGTATCGCCGGCCGTACCTGGAACCCGGCGAGTCTCGGCGTCCAACCCTCACATGGCCGCGAGAGATTCCGGTCGACGGCGAGCCCGCTGACATGGTCGAGATCGTGCAAGGATACGCGGACTGGCTGTCCGAGAGTGACGTGCCGAAGCTCTTCATCGACTGTGACCCGGGCTCGATCCTCGTCGGTCCGCAGCGGGAGTTCGCGAGAAGCTGGCCCAACCAGCGCGAGGTCACTGTGAACGGCAGCCACTTCGTTCAGGAAGACTCGCCGCACGAGATCGGTGAGGCGATCGCCGCTTGGCTCCCCACGATCTGACGATGCCATGAACGGTGCGCGCAGCCTGGTGAAGACGCTCATTGCCAGCGGCGTCGACGTATGCTTCGCGAACCCGGGCACTTCGGAAATGCACTTCGTCGCAGCGCTGGACGCGGAACAGGATATGCGCGCGGTTCTCGGGCTCTTCGAGGGTGTAGTCACCGGCGCCGCCGACGGTTACGCACGCATGGCCGGGAAGCCCGCCTGCACGTTGCTGCATCTGGGGCCGGGCCTCGGCAACGGCCTCGCCAATCTGCACAACGCCCGCCGAGCGCAGGTGCCCCTCGTCAACATCGTTGGCGAGCACGCCACGTATCACCGCCACCTGGACGCGCCTCTCACGTCCGATATCGAAAGCATCGCTAGGGGCGTATCGGGCTGGATTCACGTCTGCGAAGACGCGCAGAGCGTGGCCGCCGACGGAGCGCGCGCGGTAGCCGCGAGCTACGGGCCACCTGGTCAGGTCGCCACGCTGATCCTCCCGGCAGACACTGCGTGGGAGTCGTCAGGCGTTCCGGCCGATCCTGTCACGCCTTGCTCGCCGGCGCTGCCGAGCTCGGAGCGGGTGGAGGAGATCGCGCGCACGCTGCACGCCGCGGGCAGCTCAGCGGTGTTGTTGTTGAACGGGTCGGCGCTCTCTGAAGAGGGCGTGGCGCTCGCCGGACGGATCGCGGCGGCAACGGGCGTCCGACTCTTTCGGGACACATTCGTCGCTCGAGTGACGCGCGGGCCTGGGCGCGGTCACGTGTCGCGGCTGCCCTACTTCGGAGAACAGGTCGTCGAGGTGCTCGACGGCGTCCAACACCTGGTGACCGTGGGGACCAAGGCGCCGGTCTCGTTCTTCGCGTACCCCGGCAAGCCAGGCGAACTCACGCCCGACGGCTGCTCCGTGCACTGCCTGGCGGAGCCTGAGGAGGACGGCCGGGGCGCGCTCGCGGCGCTCGTGGAGGCGCTGGATGCGGGTAAGATCGCACCCGCCGTTGAGACCGAGCAGCGTCCGCCGCTTCCGACGGGTGCGCTCACGCCCGAGGCCATCGCACAGGCGCTAGCGCACTTGCTGCCCGAGCACGCCATCGTGATGGCCGAGGCGGCGACCGCCGGCCGTCCCATCTACAGCGCGCTCCGCGCTTCGGCGCCGCACGACTGGCTCGACCTCACCGGCGGTGCCATCGGCCAGGGCATGCCGGCAGCCACGGGAGCGGCCGTCGCGTGCCCCGAGCGAAAAGTGATCTCGCTCGAGGCGGACGGAAGCGGGATGTACACGCTTCAAGCGCTCTGGACCCAGGCCCGAGAAGAGCTGGACGTTACGACCGTCATCTTCTCGAATCGCAGGTACGCGATCCTGGAGATGGAGTACCATCGTGTCGGCGTGGGCGCTCCGTCCGAGAGGGCCAAGAGCCTCTTCGACCTGTCGCGACCGGACCTGGACTGGGTGCAGCTCGCGCGAGGCATGGGCGTCGACGGCGCACGCGCGACTACCGCGGAGGAGTTCAGCCGCGAGCTGGCTCGGGGGTTGGGCGAGGGCGGTCCGTATCTGATTGAAGCAGCGCTCTGACAGGGCGCCGCGGCGTCTGACAGCGCCGTCAGATCGGGTCTCGTGAGACGGTCGCGCGCCAGCACCGAGGAACGGCCGCCTGACCTTCGATCGTGCCGTGCTAATTCGCCCGAGCACGGCCAGCTGCGCCCGTGGAGAATCAGGCCACGTCAGAGCGGAAGTCACACCTTGACTAAGACTCGCTTTCCATAATTTTTAGGCTAGCCTAAACTTGGAGTCTTTTCATGGATACAGCACGCTACGTCTTCGGCTGCCTCATCGTAGTCGGTCTTCCTCCGGGTCTCGGCTGGTGGTTCGTGATCCATCCGTTCATCGACGTGTGGCGTCGCGTTGGCAAGGAGATGACCTTCATCGTCGGCATGGCGCTCATGTTCGCGAGCATGGTCCCGTTGTATTGGGTGCGCGACACGCTATTGATGGCAGATCTCGGTACGAGTCCCATCACGGTCGCGATCGCAATCGTGCTCGCGGCGTGCGCGGCCTTCATCGCGTTCAAGCGGAGGAAGCACCTCACGATGGCCATCCTGGCGGGGCTTCCCGAGCTCGAGGAGGGCGGCAAAGGGGGGAGCTTGCTCACCGAAGGCCCCTACTCGGTCGTCCGCAACCCGCGCTATATCGAGATGGTGTTCGGCGTGTTCGCCTACGCCGCATTCTCCAACTACGTAGGCCCATATGTCTTGGCGCTGGTGAGCATCCCTTTGATCCACATGATCGTCATTCTGGAAGAGCGCGAGCTTCGAGATCGCTTCGGCCCAGAGTACGACGCCTACCTCGCCAGCGTGCCGCGATACTGGCCATGGTGAGGTGACATGGCGGTGGCGCTACTACCCCCGCGCCGGCATTGGCACCAGATACGGCTCGAGCCCCTTCAGATTGTGCTCGATCTCCGCGATCTGCACCGCTGACAGTGAGTAGTCGCGGCCCCTCTGCGCTCTCGACTTGAATATCCCCCTTCGCTGCAGCAGGTAGCGTCCGGCCCCAGGGATCTCGGTCTCGCAAGTCAGCATCACCAGCAGCTTGCCGTGGATGTCTCGCACCTCATCCCAGTCGCCGGCTCGAGAGGCCGTCCACATGCGCACGAACACCTCCGCGTACATCGCCATTCCGCTCACCAATCCGTCCACACCCAGACGCAAGTCATACGCGAAATAGCGGCCACGCATTGCGGAGTACACGCGCTGGATCTGCGGCTGGCCCACCAGCGCTGAGATGCGCTCGAAGACTGGCTGCCATTCTTCCTTTACGTATCCGAGATGGGGATAGCGGGCCGCGAGCTCCAAAATCAGGTCGGTTTCTACCACGAGGCCAGGCAAGTTGGGCGTCGTCTGGATCATGATGGGCCGCATAGTGACCTCGGCCAGGGCGCTGTAGTACTCGCGGTAGTCGTCCAGCGTGCTGCCCACTTTCGGCGGCATCGCGATCATCATGTCGGGCTCGAGGGCCTCGGCGAAGGTCGCCAGCTTCACCAGCTCGGGCGTCGAGTCCTGCTGGACGCCCAGCACGAGCGTCATCGAGCGACCCTGGTTGGCTCGCGTGAGAACCTCCATCCCGCGTTTGATCTCGTCGGTCGTCAGCCTCGTGTAGTCGCTGGAGTTCTGCGGCCAAACCAGTCCGTGCACGCCCGCGTGATCCAGCCACTCGACCTGAAAGGCAAGGTCGTCGTAGTCCACCGCGCCCGACTCCGTGTAAGGCGTCGACAGGATGACGAAGATGCCCCGCATGTCTTCATCCCGGACCGCCCGGACTCCCGTGGTGGGCGCCGCGGACAACGAGGCGCTTCCGACTACTTGCGATCCGACGAGCGCGGATCCCATGAGTTTGAGACTGTCGCGACGGGTGTAGGTCTTCCTCATTGGACGATCGCTCAC